>Ga0102928_1000058_pt1 | contig 54529 bp, 51 predicted proteins | sample SalPonR1_B_D1_MG_FD_78504 | JGI IMG/M metagenome (GOLD analysis project Ga0102928, IMG submission 78504) | Salt pond soil microbial communities from South San Francisco under conditions of wetland restoration - Salt Pond MetaG R1_B_D1_MG | ecosystem: Environmental > Aquatic > Marine > Intertidal...
CGAACTCAAGCACGGCCCCATCGCCCTGATCGACAAAGCCGTGCCGGTCATCGTTTTGGCCCCGCGCGATGCGCTGTTCGAAAAGACGGTGTCGAACATGCAAGAGGTCATGGCGCGCGGCGGCAAGGTCTGCCTTGTGACCGATTCCGCAGGGGCCGAAGCCGCCGGATCGGATGTCTGGCGCACGATGGTTCTACCCCGGGTCCCTGCCACGCTGGCGCCCCTGCTCTACGCGCTGCCAGCACAGCTTTTGGCCTATCACGCGGCGGTTGCCAAGGGGACGGATGTCGACCAGCCCCGCAACCTCGCCAAATCCGTCACGGTGGAATGACAGCCCGGAGTCACCCTTCGACAAACACCTGAACCTCGGTCAACCCGGTCAGGGGCAAACCCAGCAATCGCATCGCCGCCAGTGACAATCGGCTGCCCGACCGATCTACCGGAAGCAGCTCGACCTGGGCCGACCTGCCGGTGTCCGGAAAAACAACCCGGCCCGGTCCCGCCGTGGACACCTGGGGTGTTTCGATCCAGAAGCCCGGCCGCGCCGGATCCCCCAGTGACACGATTGTCGTCCCAAGCGCGCGTGCGGCAGCGGCCTCATCACCGCCGGCGGCCGCGGCCTCTTTCTCGGCCGCCGTGCTGGTGTCGAACGCTTCAGCCGTGCGCGCGGTGGCCGGCGGCCGGCGGTCGCTGGTCGTCAAGGCCGCGGGCCGCGATTGCGGACGCGTCGTCCCTTCGCTGCCGGCCGGCGCCGATTGCGGCGATGCAATCATGTCACCACAGCCGGACAGCGCCACGCAGCCCCCCAGAATTGCCAATCTTTTTAACATGACGACCTCCGACGTTTGTCCAGCACCGCACCACGGACCTATACTTGCTCAACCCGAGGCAAAAGACTAGGTTCACTGGTATGAAACCGCTTATTGACCCGTTCGCCCGCGCGATCACCTATCTGCGCGTCTCCGTAACCGACCGTTGCGATTTTCGCTGCGTGTATTGCATGTCGGAAAACATGACATTCCTGCCCAAGAAAGAGCTCCTGACCTTGGAAGAGCTCGACCGCATGTGCTCCACTTTCGTGGAAATGGGTGTCGAAAAGCTGCGCATCACCGGTGGCGAGCCCCTGGTGCGCCGGGACATCATGACGTTCTTTCGGTCGATGACACGGCACCTCGACAGCGGCGCTCTCAACGAGCTGACACTCACCACCAACGGATCGCAACTCGAACGCTTTGCAGATGATCTTCATGCAGCAGGTGTTCGCCGGGTGAACGTCTCTCTCGACACGCTGGACGAGAAAAAATTCGCCGACATCACGCGCTGGGGCCGCCTCCCACAGGTCATCCGGGGAATTGACGCGGCACAAAAAGCCGGTCTGCGGGTCAAGATCAACGCGGTTGCGCTCAAGGGCTTCAACGAGGATGAGCTGTTCACGCTGACCGAATGGTGCAGCGACCGCGACATGGACCTCACCTTCATCGAGGTGATGCCGATGGGCGATATCGGCAACGAGGACCGCCTGGGCCAATACTGGAAATTGAGCGAGCTGCGCGACGAATTGCGCAAGGCATACACCCTGACCGACCTGCCGGACCGCACCGGTGGCCCCGCCCGCTATGTGCGGATCGAGGAAACCGGCCAGAAGATCGGATTCATCACGCCGCTCACCCATAATTTCTGCGAAAGCTGCAACCGGGTTCGCCTGACCTGCACCGGGGAGCTGTTCATGTGCCTGGGCCAGGAGGACAACGCCGACCTGCGATCGGCGCTGCGCAATCACCCGAACGACAACGCCGCCCTGCAGGCGGCGATCCGGGATGCGATCACGCGCAAACCCAAAGGGCATGATTTTGACTATTCGCGCCAAACAGTGGATGGCCGCGTCTCGCGCCACATGAGCCATACAGGCGGCTGACCCTTTCGCAAGCGAGGGGCCAGCCCCTCGCGCTCCCCGGGATATTTGGAAAACAAAGACCGCGTCAGGTAACCCCCTGCGATATCGCAGGGGGCTTCTTCGTTTACGGCCATCGGCGTCCCCGCCTGTACCGCGTCGTGACACTAACGACGACGGGTTAACAAAACCCTGCTTCTTTGTTTCAAAAATATCCCGGGGCTTGGGGCAGAGCCCCAAGCGGCTTGCGGGGTCGAAGACCAAGCAAGCTCACCCGGCGCGCCGCAGGCGCTCCTCTGGGTCACACCCGCGATATCCGCCCACCGCCGACAGACGCCCGCACGCCCGTGGTCCCCGGAGCTGAAGTCGGCAAACCGCGCATCACCCGTACTGCGAGATAGGCAAAGGCCTGCGCCTCCAGCATATCACCGTCCAGCCCGACGGCCTCCACAGGGTCAACCGGGCACTCGAGCGCACTGTCGAGCATCGCCATCAGAACCGGATTGCGCCGCCCGCCGCCGGTCACCAGAAGACGATTCGGCGGCGCGGGGCAATGCTCCATTCCCTGCATCACGGCCGCCGCTGCCATCGCGGTCATCGTCGCGGCTGCATCGGCGTCTTCCAGTTCACGCACAAGATCGAGCATGAGGGAGAAATCATTGCGGTCCAATGACTTTGGCGGCATCTTGCGGAAATAGCGGTCTTCCAGGAAAAGCTCCAGCGCACCGTCAACCACCTGCCCGCGCGCCGCCAGCGTGCCATCCTTGTCGAACGGCATCCCACGACGCGCCTTCACGAGATCGTTGATCGGCGCGTTTGCGGGTCCGGTATCGAACGCAAGCAAGGCGCCCGGTGTCTCCGGCGCCCGGGTCGACGGGTCGACCCAGGTAAGATTGCCCACGCCGCCAAGATTCAGAAAGGCCACCGGGGCCTCGACCCCGATCCACTTGGCACAGGCCCAGTGAAAGAAGGGCGCCAGCGGCGCTCCTTCGCCGCCCATATCCACATCCGTCGATCGGAAATCCCAGACAATCGTGCGGCCCAATGCCCTGGCCAGCACGTCTCCGTCTCCGAGTTGATGCGTGCCACGCCCCTTTGGCTCATGGGCAAGCGTTTGCCCGTGGAAACCGACCACGTCACAGTCGAATGCGCCCAGGGCGTCTGCATGCGCCGCGTGCACAATCTGCCTTGCCGCCGCAAGGTCATCGCCCGGCCATTTGCCCAACGCCGCATGCAGCACTGCCTGCTCTTCCTGCGAATAGCCACGATACCCGGACGCGCCGAATTCGAAAATCGCAACGCCATCGGTGAGCAGAGACGCCGCATCGACCCCATCCAAAGACGTGCCCGACATCGCACCCAAGGCCCATATCGGATCTGCCAACTTGCCCTTCACCTTTTTCCCCGCTCTGCGTATAGCTGCCCCACCAATCTATAACGAGGCAACCCCATGACCTACCATCCCAAATCGGACTTCATGCGCGTCATGATGGAGCGTGGCTTTCTGGCCGATTGCACCGATTACCAGGGCCTTGACGCGGCGCTGATGAACGGGGTGGTTCCGGGCTATATCGGTTTTGACGCCACGGCAAAATCGCTGCACGTGGGCAGCCTGATCCAGATCATGATGCTGCGCTGGCTGCAAAAGACCGGGCACAGGCCGATCACCCTGATGGGCGGCGGCACCACCAAGGTGGGCGATCCCAGCTTTCGCGCGGAAGAACGCCCGCTACTGACGCCGGGAAAGATCGACGACAATATCGATGGCATCAGGCAGGTCTTCGCCAAGTACATCGCTTACGATGATAGCCCGACAGGCGCGCTGATGCTGAACAACGCCGAATGGCTGGACGGGTTGAATTACCTCGACTTCCTGCGCGACATCGGGCGACATTTCAGCGTCAACCGCATGCTGTCTTTTGAATCGGTGAGGTCCAGGCTCGACCGTGAACAATCGCTGTCCTTCCTCGAATTCAACTACATGATTCTCCAGGCCTACGACTTCCTCGAACTGAACCGGCGCTACGGCTGCCTGGTGCAATTCGGCGGTTCGGACCAATGGGGCAATATCGTCAATGGCATCGACCTGACCCGCCGCGTGCTGGATCACGAGATTTACGGCCTGACTTCGCCGCTGCTCACCACCAGCGATGGCGGCAAGATGGGCAAATCCGCCAGCGGCGCGATTTGGCTCAATTCGGATATGCTCAGCCCCTACGAATTCTGGCAGTTCTGGCGCAACACCACGGACGCCGATGTCGGCCGGTTCCTCAAGCTTTATACCGAATTGCCGGTCGAGGACTGCGACCGCCTTGGCGCGCTGGCCGGATCCGAGATCAACGAGGCAAAGATCGTGCTGGCCAATGAGGTCACGGCCCTGTGCCATGGCGCAGACGCGGCGGCAGCGGCAGAGGCCACGGCCCGCGAAGTCTTCGAAAAGGGCGGCGTCGGCGACGACCTTCCCACCGTGGCCTTGACGAGGGATGAGATCGGCAATGGCATTTCTATCGTGCAACTGATCGTCAAGGCGGGGCTGGCAAAGTCCGGCAAAGAGGCCAAGCGCCTGATCGCCGAAAGCGGTGCAAGGATCGACGACGCGCCGCTGACCGATCCCGGAATGACGATTGATGCCTCCGCCCTGTCCAGCCCGATCAAGCTCAGCGCCGGGAAAAAGCGTCACGCGCTCGTGAAATTGGACTTGTAGGAAACGACAGGCCCCGCCCCGGGCCTGCGCAGCGGCTGCGGGTCTGATTGCCAGTAAAATCACCCGACCCATGACCCGGCTGGCGCATGGTCCGAACAGGCTGTCCAATCCGCTGCCGCAATGCAAAGCGTCTGCGGTCGCTGGCTGCTGACGGGGCCGGACAGCCAGGAGCGATATGAACCGCGCACAGGGAACGCTCCTCCGTCACGGTCCGGGCGGCACATGGATCCGAACCCCACGGCCTGCCGCGTCAGTTGCCCAACATCCAGGTCCCGTCCGGCCAGAACGCGTGATAGGCAAAAGCAAACATCAGGTCATGCGGCAGATCCCGCCCGCGCCCGTCGCGCACCCGGATGGACCCGATATCGCGGCCCTCGCCGATCTTGGCCGTATCGAGGGCCGATGCCTGCCCGGCCGTCCAGGTAATGACGACGCCGGCCTCCCGCAGTTCACCCGCCTTGCGCAACCGCTCCATCGGCCAGGCGCGCTCTCCAACGCGGATCACCCGCGCAAGCGCATCCACCCCATGCGGCGGCATCTCTCCGGAATAGAGGAACGGCGTGGTCGAACTGTCATACCCGCGATAGGGATTGCGGCCGTAATCGCGGGCATACCCCGGCTCCGCCATCACCAACCCGTCGGGATGACGCGTTTTGAACTCCGACCAGCTTTCCATCCAACTCGGCAGCAACGGTAACTCGGTCCCGTTCAGATCGCCGACGATCGCCTCGCCGATCGCCTGTTGCCACCAGCTCTCCGTCTCGTGATCATACATGATCATGTCCGAATGGCGCAGCTTGCCCGAGACGCCAAAGGTCAATGTCCGTCCCGCCGCTCGCCGATCGAAGGTCAGCGCAGAATTGCACAGCGGGCAGAAGGTCACCGCAACCGGCACACCGTCAATGGTGTCATTCACGATCTCATGCCATGTCAGGTAGCGGATCGGATAGGCCCGCGCCGTCGCGCCGCCCATCTCCAGCGTGATCACCGGTTCCGACGCCGCGATTCCGGTCTTGCCCGAGGCGCGCACGAAATCCGGATCACTCAGGGCCGGGATGCCATCCTTGGGTGGCCCGCCCGACCGGATCTCGGACCAGTTTTGCACACTCGAGTCCCGGAAATTCGTGTCCGGCCATTCATTGCGCCAGAGCTCCGGATTGGCCAGCGCGGCGGAGGCGAAAAGCATGTAGAATAGGATCGGCAATGAGTACAGGCGCATCGGAAACCTCCATGGTTGGTTTCAGCCTGCACCACCCCTGGCCACCTGCACAGCCCCCATACGCGATTGTGAGCCGCCATATCCGCTTCTTCTCTTTGCAAATATGCAAATTCAACGTTGCAAAGATGCGAAACGCCAACTCCAAGGCAGAGGATCGTGATCCGCGCCAATCGCTGATGCCGCCCGATGGCGGCGGCAGCTTGACCAGTGCGCGGCCCGCAAGGGCCGCGCACATTCGGATCACTCCGTGACCGTTACCTCGGTCATGACATCGGGTTGCCCGACCACGGCGCCGCTGCGGCCCTCGCCGCGCTTGATCGCATCCACCACGTCCATGCCCTCGGTGACGGCACCGACAACCGTGTATTCGCCGTTCAGGAAATACCCCTCCTGGAACATGATGAAGAACTGCGAATTCGCCGAATCGGGATTCTGCGATCGTGCCATTCCGACGATCCCGCGATCGAACGGCCTGTCCGAGAATTCGGCCGGCAGGTCCGGGCGGTCAGAGCCGCCACGTCCAGCCATGCTCATGTCGCCGCCGTCGATCTTGCCGAACTCGACATCGCCGGTCTGCGCCATGAAACCGTTGATCACCCGGTGAAAGACGACACCGTCATAGGCACCTTCGTCGGCCAGCGTGGTGATCCGCTCGACATGTTGGGGGGCCACATCTTCGAACAGGTCGATGGTCACGGTGCCATTGGCGTCGCCGGCCACCTCGATTTGCAAGCCGGTGGCCAGCGCCGGGGACGCGCAGAGCGTCAGGAGACATGCAAATTTACGCATCAGCCGCCACCTTGACCGAGATCATTCGGTCCGGGGTCGCCGGCGGCTCGCCGCGGGTGATCGCGTCCACATGCTCCATCCCGTCAATCACACGTCCATAGACCGTGTATTGCCCGTTCAGGAAATGGTTGTCCTTGAAGCTGATGAAAAATTGCGAATTTGCCGAGTTCGGATTCTGCGACCGGGCCGCGCCGAGCGTGCCGCGATCATGCGGCAGCTTGGAAAACTCGGCAGGCAGGTCCGGCAGATCCGACCCGCCGGTTCCGGCGCGGCGGATGTTGAAGCCGTCTTCCATGTCGCCATGCTCGACATCGCCGGTCTGCGCCATGAAGCCGTCGATCACGCGGTGGAAACAGACATTGTCGTACTGGCCCGAGCGCGCCAGCTCCTTCATCCGCTCAGCGTGTTTCGGGGCCACGTCGGGCAACAATTCGATGGTCACGGTGCCATCCTTGAGTTCCATCAGGATGGTGTTTTCCGGGTCTTTGATCTCGGCCATGCCGCGCTCCTTCGCTATTCGATCTTGTCACCGGACTTAAAGCGCCTCCCGTCGAATGCCAAGGACCGCATTGACCTTGACAGGCTGCGGCGCCATCAGGGAGCAGCATCTGAACAGGAGGGGCAAATGGCCTGGAAAACGCTCGACGATCTGGATCTTGCTGGCAAACGCGTGCTGACGCGGGTGGATATCAATGTACCCGTCGAAAATGGCGTGGTCACCGATGCGACCCGGATCACCCGTATCGTTCCCACGATCACGGATATCCTGGACAAGGGCGGCACCCCGATCCTGCTGGCGCATTTCGGGCGGCCCAAGGGCAAACCGGACCCTGACCTGAGCTTGAAACACGTTCAGCCCGCGTTGGAAGAGGCGCTTGGCCGGGATGTGATCTTTATCGAGACACCGTCGCGCGACCAGATCGACAGCCTGCCCGCCAATTCGGTGGTGCTGTTGGAAAACACCCGTTTCTCCGAAATGGAGGAGGCGAATGATCCGCGGATGGCGCAGTCGCTTGCGTCGCTGGGGGATGTGTTTTGCAACGATGCCTTCTCGGCCGCGCACCGCGCGCATGCGTCGACGACCGGTGTCGCGCATCTGCTCCCGTCTTGCGCCGGACGTCTGATGGAAGCCGAACTGCGCGCGCTGGAGGCGGCCCTGGGCGATCCCGACCGGCCCGTGGTGGCCGTTGTTGGCGGCGCAAAAGTGTCGACCAAGCTGGATTTGCTGTCCAACCTGATCGAAAAGGTCGATGTGCTGGTGATCGGCGGCGGCATGGCGAACACCTTTCTGGCCGCGCAGGGCATCGATGTTGGCAAATCGCTGTGTGAGCATGATCTGGCCGATACCGCGCGCGAGATCGCCGACAAGGCGGCACGGACCGGCTGCGAGCTGCTGCTGCCGCGCGACGTGGTCGTGGCACGTGACTTCAAGGAAGGCGCCGAGTCCGAGATCGTGAAAACCGAGGACTGTCCCGCCGATGCGATGATTCTCGATGCCGGGCCGGACAGCGTGGCGCATATCTGCCAGACCTTCGACCGGGCCCGGACGCTGATCTGGAATGGCCCGCTGGGCGCGTTTGAAATCAGCCCGTTCGACGCCGCGACCAATGCGGCGGCCGCCTATGCCGCCGAATTGAGCCGGTCGGGCAAGCTGGTCTCTGTCGCCGGTGGTGGCGACACGGTGTCTGCGCTGAACAAGGCGGGGGCGTCCGACAGCTTTACCTATATTTCCACAGCCGGCGGCGCCTTCCTTGAATGGATGGAGGGCAAGACCTTGCCCGGCGTTGCGGCGTTGCGGCCTTGAGCTGATCAAACATGGAGAGAGTCCTGAAAGACACAATTTTCAGGCATCTCTCCGCAATCGATGCGGAATAGCTGTCAAGGGATTTTCATATGGCAAATCCATGTGCCATTCTCGCACCACGCATCCGCGCAAGAGGTGCGGTTCGAGGCATGAGATGACACAGAACTTTTCAAGACCGGCCCTTGGGGGGCTCGTGTTTTTCGCGGGCGCTATCTGTGTCGGGGCGTATTTCATCTTTGCCGCCGTTCAAGGTGACTATGGCGTTTTCCGGCGGGCGGAAATCATGGTGGAAACCCGCGAGCTCGAAACCGAGCTGCGGGCGCTGGAAATCGAGGTCTCGCGGATGGAAAACCTGACGCGCCGGTTGTCGGACAATTACCTGGACCTTGATCTTCTGGACGAGCGATCGCGCGATATGCTGGGTGTGATCCGCACGGATGAAATCGTGGTGCGGTAAGGCATTATCGACCTTACATGAACATCGCCATGAGCCCGAGAATGGGAATCACGGCCAATAATTCGACCAGGCCGCCCATATCGTTGTCGTCGCTTGTATCCTCAGCCGCCTCTGTCGTCGCATCCTCGGCGTCCACCGCGTCCGCGTCCGATGCTCTGGCGGCAACGGTGGGAAAGTCCAGGACATTGTCCCCCTCCGTATCCGCCGCTGCGTCGCCTGGTGCGGCTTCAATCAAGGGGTCGGGCAGTGTTTCCGGGGCCTGCTCGGATATGACATCCTGAAAATCCTGCGACGGGGTAAAGCCGAACATGCGCACCTGCATGATCTCGCCCTGGCCAAGCTGCACCGAAACGGCCGTGCCATCCATTACCTCCTCCGGATCGAGGTCTGTCACCCGCGAGGCCGATGCGCTCGATCCCGAATCCTCACCCTCCGCGACACCCAGCACCGAGATTTCCACGCGGCCTGGATCCGACACCATGTCCGACAGATCGACACCGGTGTCGGCCCCGTCCTCGCCTGTGGCGGCCATGTAGAACAAAAGCTCGTCCGGTTCCCAAAAGCCGTGCACGGACAGGTCGTCTTCCTCGACCTCGGTATCCGCGCCGTTTTCGGGTGTCAGGTCGATCACCCGTTTACCGGGCAATGTATCCTGCATCATGTTGAACATGGCCCCGGCCGGCGACAGATCGGCCTGCCCGTCATCCACGCTCAGCGTGTTTGGCGTATTCTGGATCAACGGCCAGACATGGGCTTGCTCGACGTCATAGCGCAGGAACTCTTCCATGACGTTGAGCATTTCATGCGACTGGAAGAGCCCGTAATCGGTCCCCCGGTCGAGCGCACCGGTATTGCCCGCCGTGTTCCATTCGGTCACCGCGATCTGCGCATCGGGGATTTGTTCGCCCCATGTCTCGTCCGTGTCGTTGAGCAAGAAACTGCGCTGGCTTTCGTTGACCTGGCCTCGGGAATAGACATGCACCGCCACCTGATCGACGGAGTGTTGCTCATCCGCCGTATCGAACTCGGACAGGATCATTTCGTTCGCCACATTGGTCCAGCTGACCTGACCGGAGCTGAAAACGCTGCTTTCATCCAGCGCCAGGCCATAGGTCTCGTTCAGGTCGGCGAGGATGTCGGCACTGCTCATGTCCTCGGGGTAGTCGTCGGACATCCGTGCAAAATTGAAATTGGTGCCAGACTGCACGATGATCTCGGCATCGGAGCCCGCAAGGTCGAGTTCGTCATTGACGATCAAGGCCATCTCGCTGGCGAGGCGGCCATATTCGATCGACGACATCTGGCCCGCGCCCCAATATTCATTGCCCAGTTCGAAGCCGTCAATCCGGGCATCGCCATGAACACCGGACACCACGTCGCGCACAAAATCGCGCAACACGGGTTCGTCGATTGCGCTGAACCTGTCGCCATTGGCGTCCGTGTCCTCCGACAGCAGATTGCGGGTCGGGATCACGACCGTCACGCCCAAATCTTCTTGCCCGGCATAAGACAGCGCTTCGTTCATCGGGATGAAATCCCGCAGCTCGCCCGTGTCGCGATCCGCCACGACAGACGCGTTGGGGTTGGCAATGTCGAAATACCGTTCCGTCAGCGAGCCCCCCGGATAGCGGAAAGACCCGACGCCCAGGTCCTCGATCAGGCGATCATAATCGCCGCCCTGTTCCAGCGTCGATCGCGTGGCCAGGACATTGGCACCGAACAAGCCTTGCGAGGCTTGCGGTCCCATGAATCCAAATGCGGCGATTTCTGGCATGACTGTGGTCCTTGCTCGGCAGCGGCCTCAATTTCTCCACATTTCAACCATGATGTCTGTAATTTCGATTAAATCTGCCCGATTTCGGCCATGATTGTCGTGGCCACAGGTATAAAACGCAGGGGGCCGCACCATTGTTTCGCCTTGCTTGCCACAATGGGGCTCACGCCCTGCCACGGGCCCGCCGCGCGCAGCTTGGCTTTGATTCGGGACTTGACCGGGCGTTTCCAGCACCTGAGCTCTTGCCATTTGCGAAGCGAAGGTCATACGCTCTGGCAAACCGTTGAATGCTGAACATTTCTGCACGGAGGCACCGATGGCGGCACGGAAACCACCAACCAAGACAGCCAGCGGTGTCAACGCCTCGGCCGAAGACCTGACGGCCCATTATCGCAACATGCTCTTGATCCGCCGGTTCGAGGAAAAGGCCGGCCAGCTTTACGGCATGGGCCTTATCGGCGGTTTTTGTCACCTTTATATCGGCCAGGAAGCGGTAGTCACCGGGCTGGAAGCCGCCGCCGAGGACGGCGACAAGCGGATCACCACCTACCGCGATCACGGTCACATGCTGGCCTGCGGGATGGACCCGAAAGGTGTCATGGCCGAACTCACCGGCCGGATCGATGGCTATTCCAAGGGCAAGGGCGGATCGATGCACATGTTCTCCAAGGAAAAGGACTTTTATGGCGGTCACGGCATCGTCGGCGCCAATGTGCCTTTGGGCGCGGGTCTTGCCTTTTCCGACAAATACAGGGGCAACGACCGCGTGACCTTTACCTATTTCGGCGATGGCGCGGCAAACCAGGGCCAGGTCTACGAGACATTCAACATGGCCGCGCTCTGGGCCCTGCCGGTGATTTTCGTCATCGAGAACAATCAATACGCCATGGGAACGGCGATGCAGCGCTCCACCTCGACGCCCGATTTGCACACACGCGGCGCGGCGTTCAATATCCCCGGTGAAGCGGTCGATGGCATGGACGTTCTCGCCGTGAAGGCGGCGGGCGACAAGGCGGTCAAACACTGCCGCTCGGGCAAGGGACCCTATATCCTCGAGGTCAAGACCTACCGCTATCGCGGCCATTCCATGTCCGACCCGGCCAAGTACCGCACCCGCGAAGAGGTCCAGAAGATGCGCGAGGAACGCGACTGCATCGATCATGTGCGCGAGCTGCTGTTGGAGGGCAAACACGCCACCGAAGATGATCTCAAGGCGATCGACAAGGAGATCAAGGGCATTGTCAACGCCAGCGCAGAGTTCGCCAAGCAAAGCCCCGAACCGGCGCTGGACGAATTGTGGACCGATATCCTTGCCGAAGAAGAGGCCGTGTGATGGCGACAGAAGTTCTCATGCCGGCCCTGTCGCCCACGATGGAAGAAGGCACCCTGGCCAAGTGGCTGGTCAAGGAAGGCGATACCGTCTCCTCGGGAGATATCATGGCCGAAATCGAAACCGACAAGGCAACGATGGAATTCGAAGCAGTCGATGAAGGCATCGTCGGCAAGATCCTCGTCCCCGAAGGCACCGAAGCGGTGCGTGTGAACACACCGATCGCCCTGCTGGTCGAGGATGGCGAACGTGTCGCCGAGGCGGACCGAACCGCGCCACCGCAGCAATTGGTGGCCAGGGACAAGGCGCAAAGCTCCGAGGACCAACCTGCCTCCGGAATGGACCATCCCGATCCCGCGCATGTCATCTCCAAAGCCGAGCCGCCCTGGCCAGACGGGACCAAGACACGCCAGATGACCGTGCGCGAAGCCCTGCGCGACGCAATGGCCGAGGAAATGCGCCGCGATGCCGACGTGTTCCTGATGGGAGAAGAGGTCGGCGAATACCAGGGCGCCTACAAGATCAGCCAGGGATTGCTCGATGAATTCGGCGCGCGGCGGGTGATGGACACGCCGATCACCGAACACGGTTTCACCGGCATCGCGGTCGGCGCGGCCTTCGGCGGATTGCGGCCCATCGTGGAATTCATGACTTTCAACTTTGCCATGCAGGCCATTGATCAGATTATCAATTCTGCAGCAAAGACGCTCTACATGTCGGGTGGCCAGATGGGTGCGGCAATGGTGTTTCGCGGCCCCAACGGCGCCGCCGCCCGGGTTGCAGCGCAGCATTCGCAAGACTACGCCGCGTGGTACAGCCACATCCCCGGTCTCAAGGTGGCGATGCCCTATTCCGCCTCGGACGCCAAGGGCCTGCTCAAGACCGCGATCCGCGATCCCAACCCGGTTATCTTTCTCGAGAACGAAATTCTTTATGGCAAGTCTTTCGAGGTGCCGGAGACCGAGGATTACACCGTGCCCTTCGGCCGCGCCCGTATCTGGCGCGAAGGGTCGGACGTCACCATCGTCAGTTTCGGCATCGGCATGACCTACGCGATGGACGCGGCCAGGAAATTGGCGGACGAGGGGATCGAGGCCGAGGTGATCGACCTGCGCACGCTGCGCCCCATCGACTACGACACCGTGCTCGGCTCGGTTCGGAAAACCAATCGCTGCATCACGGTCGAAGAAGGTTGGCCCGTCGGTGCCATCGGCAACCACCTGTCCGCCGTCATCATGGAACGTGCTTTCGATTGGCTGGATGCGCCGGTTCTCAATCTCACCGGCAAGGACGTGCCGATGCCCTACGCGGCCAATCTCGAAAAACACGCATTGGTGACCACCGCCGAAGTGGTCGCCGCCGCAAAGAAGGTCTGCTACGCATGACCAATGATCTCGCCATCCGCACCCGCGATGTCGCGGCCGCCGCGTCGGATCGCCAAGACGGGCGCGACGCCGAAAGCCCCCGACAACCTCATCGCCCTGATCGAGGAGAGCTGACATGCCCATAGAGATCCTCATGCCCGCCCTGTCGCCCACGATGGAAGAGGGCACGCTGGCGAAATGGATGGTCAAGGAGGGCGAAACGGTGTCATCAGGCGATATCATAGCCGAGATCGAGACCGACAAGGCGACGATGGAATTCGAAGCCGTGGACGACGGCGTGGTTGGCAAGCTGCTGGTCACCGAAGGCACGACTGCTGTGAAGGTGAACACACCCATCGCCATGCTGCTTGAAGACGGTGAAAGCGCCGATGACCTGGATGCGCCCGCCACCCCGAAAGAGGACCCGGCCTCGAGCCATGTCGCCCCGGCCGAGCCGTCCGCGTCCACCGCCCCGTCACAAGGCTACGGGCGCGGCGACGCGCCCGAACCTCAGTCTGGGGGCGCATCCGGTGACCGCATCTTCGCCTCCCCCCTCGCCCGCCGGATCGCCGCCGACATGTGCCTGGACCTCGGCAAGATCAAAGGTTCCGGCCCGCGCGGACGCATCGTCAAAGCAGACCTTGAAAACACTCCGGCACAAGCCAGCGCTTCAGACCGCGCACCGGCTGCCGCGGGTGCGACAGCCGCGCCAAAGCCGGTCGATGCCAGCGCCGTGGCCAAGATGTACGAAGGCCGCAGCTATACCGAAGTGCCGCTCGATGGCATGCGCAAGACCGTCGCCGCGCGCCTGACCGAAGCCAAGCAGACAATCCCGCATTTCTACCTGCGCCGGTCCGTCATGCTCGACCCGCTTGTGACCTTCCGATCGCAGCTGAACGCGCGGCTCGAAAAGCGCGACATCAAACTCAGCATCAATGATTTCATCATCAAGGCCTGTGCCCTGGCCCTGCAAGAGGTGCCTGCCGCCAACGCCGTCTGGGCCGGCGACCGCATCCTGCAACTCCAGCCTTCCGACGTGGCCGTTGCCGTCGCCATCGAAGGTGGGCTCTTCACGCCGGTGCTGAAAGACGCGCACCAGAAATCCTTGTCTGCCCTCTCCTCCGAGATGAAAGACCTCGCCGCCCGCGCCAGCGCCCGCAAGCTTGCACCCCATGACTATCAGGGCGGCAGCTTTGCCATCTCCAATCTCGGCATGTTCGGGATCGAAAATTTCGACGCGGTGATCAACCCGCCGCATGGCGCAATCCTTGCGGTGGGAGCGGGGATCAAGAAACCGGTGGTCGCCAGCGATGGCACACTCACCGTGGCGACGATGATGTCGATGACGCTCTCGGTGGATCACCGTGTGATCGATGGCGCCCTGGGTGCACAGCTCTTCCAAGCCATCGTCGACAACCTCGAAAACCCGATGGCAATGCTCGCCTGACCCAGTCTTCTCTGGTTCAAAAATATCCCGGGGGAGTCGCCCTTTGGGCGACGGGGGCAGAGCCCCCGCTGTTTCCGCCAACCGAAACCGGCGCTGCGTCGACGCAGCGCCTAACTTACCTCAGGCGCCAGACCGCAAAATCTGGTCCATGCTGATCGACGGCTGCGGACAGCCCGCCTCGCCCACGATCCGCGCGGGCACGCCGGCCACGGTCTTGCAGGGCGGCACCTCTTCCAGAACCACGGACCCCGCCGCGATCCGCGAGCAATTGCCAATTCGGATATTGCCCAGCACCTTGGCCCCGGCGCCGATCAAGACACCGTCTCCGATCTTCGGATGCCGGTCTTCCTCCTCTTTGCCGGTTCCGCCCAGCGTCACCGAGTGCAACATCGACACGTTGTCCCCGACCACCGCGGTTTCGCCGATCACGATGGAATGGGCGTGGTCGATCATGATCCCCTGCCCGATCTTTGCCGCCGGGTGAATGTCCACACCCAGCGCCTCCGAGCAGCGCATCTGCACGAAGTAAGCCAAATCCATACGTCCCTGTCGCCAGAGCCAATTCGCAAGGCGATAGCACTGCACCGCTTGGAACCCCTTGAAGAACAACAACGGCTGCAAAAACCGATGGCACGCCGGATCCCGCTCATAAATCGCAACGATGTCGGCGCGCGCCGCTATCGCCAGCTCCGGATCGGACGAAAACGCCTCGTCGCAAATTTCGCGCAAGATTTGTTCCGTCATCTCGCCATTCGCCAGCTTGAGCGAAATACGATAACTTATCGCCCGTTCAAGGCTCGGGTGGTGCAGCACCGAATAATGGACCATCCCGCCCAAGAGTGGCTCATGTGCCACGGCGTCATCCGCCTCCTTGACGATGCGGGCCCAGACAGGGTCGACCGATGCGAGTTTCGCGCGTGTTTCCGCCATGCCATCTCTCCTTTGACATCTGAACAATAGCAGATAGGCTCACATGTCGAAAACGCAAAGCTGTGATGACAGGAATCAGGAAATTGAATGAAGCCACGACCCACCGGTTTCGCGAAGTGATCCTTTCACGTCTTGAAGAATTGGAGGCCGAAGATTCGCTCGGTCGCGACGGGCAATCTGTCGTGTCACTCGACCAGCAAGCGGTTGGCCGCCTGTCCCGGCAAGATGCGTTGCTCAGCCAATCCATGGCCAAGGCCACACAAGCAAGACGCGATGCGAAGCGTCGTGGATTGCGCGCCGCGATAGCGCGTCTGGAAGAGGGTGAATTCGGCTATTGCGAAGACTGCGGCGAGGATATTTCCCCAAAGCGTTTGGAACTCGATCCTACTGTCACCCGGTGCATCAGCTGCGCCTCGGGGTGATCCAGCCGCTCCAGCAAAGCCGCTAGCACAGTGATCCAGACCCGAAGCCCGGCCCCTGTCTGGAACGACGCTTCGGCACGGCGCGAATATCGCAGTGACGCCGCCAGAAGGCTTCCATCGCCATAAACCGGGTGTCCGTGCCCCCGGCTCTTTCGATGCCGCTCGGCAAGATCGGCTTCTGCCAGAAGCCGTGCAGCCAACTGTCCTTGCTCCTCAATCGGCGATCCAGACACCGCGGACACCGCCGCCAAAACGTCGTTGTAAATCACCGGCGTCATGCCGTCACCGCCACTTGGGCCCAAGCGCCCGGGCCAAAGCGATCCGACACTTGCGCAACCTCGAAGACACCGTCTCCGGCAAAGCCGTCTTCGGCCTGCATGGCCGGCGTGTAAATCCACTCAGGCTCCGATATCTCGACTTGCCGGCGCAGCGAACCGTCAACCCTCACGCGCAGGTAATACGCCTCGCGCGCTTCACCCAGCGGGATATCGGGCAAGCCCCAGCCGTCGCCTTCGATTCGGGCACGCCTGATCCACGATAGCCGGATATCACTCCCCTCGGTTCGCGCCTTCAGATGCACCGGGCGATAGGGCCGCAATCCATTGCCCGCAAAAACATGCTCTTGTTGCCTGTAGGCGGCATGATCATATGGTTTGTCTGCCGGTCCGATCCGGTAGGACCGGGCCTGCCCGCGCAGGGCCAAAGGCAGCTCGATCTGTCCCGGCGTGCCATCGAGCAACACGAAATAAGCACCCGCCGCCAAAACCGTCGGCGTCATCGCATCCGTACCCGCCTGTCCGCGCAAAAGATGACTGAGCCGCCATTGCCCGCGTCCGATCAGCTCCGCAGTCTTGAACTGGATCACTTCCCAATCGCCGGGCGCTCCGGTCCCGAGAGCCGCGAGATTGGCGCCGCTCAGGATACCCCTGTCCGAGACCGAGGACAGCGTCCCTGTTGTCAACGCAACATCGATCTGCGTCCCGAGATCCACCAATCCCGATGGTGCCACAGACACCTCGTTTAGCGTCACTCCCACCGTCGAGGCCGACCGAACCACTTTGTTCAGGCGATATCCAGCATCCTCTGCCGCATCATAAAGCGCCACATCGCCTGGCCACGGATCGGATGTGACGGCCAGATGCGGCGCATAGGGGACCTCGTCTCCCCGGATCAACGGCAGATCAAGAAAGAGCGGCAGCACCGGCCCGCTGGCCTGGAACCTCTGCGCGGAGGTTGGATCATCCGGAAAATCGGCCGGGTGATAAACCTCCGGCTCAATCCGGACCGCGTCAATCAATTGATGTGTCGTTTGCTCTACCCGGTCGATGCGCACGGTCATGTCGCCCGCCCCCCCGGGCAGCCGGATCACATCACCCGCGCCCAGCGCCTGCTGCGACAGCGGCAGGGCAAATCGCACCGTGTCACGCGACACGCGCGCCTCGCTCAGCCAGCGTTCCACCGCCTGTCGCCCTTCGGGCCGCGTCAGAAGGATCGGGACTTCGCTTTCGGCAACCGCATGTGTCTCTTCGTCCGGCAAGACCGATTCTTCGGCGATGTTCCGATAGTCGCCATCGGCCTGCACAAAGTTGAGCCGCACGCGGCCCGACAGTTCGGCGTCCGAACTGCGAGACTGTACGACATCTGAACCCAAGTCGTCGTGCCGGGCAAATTGCGCCATGTTCAGATTTGCCGGACGCGCGCCATCCCGGTTCCGGAACACGAGAACGCCATCCCGCTCGATCGCGTCAAATCCGTAGGCGATCATCAAGGGCTGCAATGCGCGCCGCGCCTCCGCAACGTCAGGTGCCAGATAGCCGCGCACAAAGCCGTGCAAGGCGCTCACGTCATGATCGTGCAGCCCCGATCTTTCACAGATCTCGGCCACCACCGACGCCAATGTGCGCCCTGACACGCGCCCATTGATCCAATGCCCGCGCCGGTAATTCGGTCCGTCCGACCACATCTCCTCCACATTGGGAAACCACGGATAGGGCCGTGCATCCCAGGCCCAGACGAACACACGACCCATGTCGATCATGGGATCACCGTAGACAGTGGACACAGGGTTGTGCGCTGGATCGCCCCAGTAGCTTAGCATCGCGCGCAGATACTGATGCTGGATCAATTCATCCCGCAATCCGTTGGAATACATCGGCAACGTGCTTTCAGAACTTTTGGGGTCCAGAAACTTGTTTGGCTCGTTGGTGGCCTTGTCGACGGCCGCACAACCGATCTCTGTGAACCAGATCGGTTTCGATTCCGGGACCCACTCTGTCGCGGCGGTCTGCCGAACACCGCCGATCCGATCATGATGCGGCTGGGACCACCAGTTGCGGATATCCTTGTAGCGGTAAACCCACGGCTCTCCATGCGCGCCATCTGTGATCGCCTCGCGCTGCTGCAGATCGCGCGCCTCGGGTGATGGGTAGTACCAATCGTACCCCTCTCCTCCGGCGATGTTCTGGCGCAGATAATCGAGGTCATAAATCGACCCCCACTCTGCATCGGCATGATCTTCTCCATCCCGCCAATCGGACAGGCGCATGTAATTGTCGATCCCGATGAAATCGATATTCGGATCAGCCCAGAGCGGATCAAGATGAAAATACACGTCACCACGTCCATCCTGCGGGTGATAACCGAAATACTCCGACCAATCGGCGGCATATCCGATCTTGACGTCCGGCCCCAGAATTTCCCTGCAATCCGCAGCCAAAACCCGCAGAGCCTCAACCGCCGGAAACCCCAACGCGCCGCGCAACTGCGTAAGGCTGCGCATCTCGGACCCGATGCAGAACGCAGTCACATCGCCAGCCAGCGCGCAAAGATGGGCCTGGTGCAGGATGAACCGTCGATAGCCCCAGTCCTGCGGCACCTCCGGTTCCCCGGTGTCTCCGTTGTCCTGCACACCGGGATCAAGGGTGTCCGGCACGTATCGGACAACACCGTCCTCGATGGTGAAATCGTCCACCTGCGCGGCGCCAAAGAACGCCGCCACTTCGGCGTCGATCGCACTGGTGCCTGTCAGATCGCCCGCTTGTCCCGGCGCCACGCTTGCCGTGATCCGCCCACGCCATGGCAGCTTGGGTTGTTCGCCCTCACCGGTCCAAGGGTTCGGCAGATCATTCCCCGGCATCTGCTCCATCAGGATAAACGGATAATAAAGCACATCCAGACCCTTGGAGGTCATATCCCGGATCGCCTGCACGACCGACGCGTCACAGGGCGTTCCTCCGTAGACGGGCCGGCCGTTTTCGACCGGCACGGTCCCGGCGTCCTCGCGGTCCAAGCCACTCACCCGCCATGGCATCCCCGTGCTGTCGGTCTCGGTCTGTTCGACGTTCGGCTCGATCACGCAGGAGCCGCAGCGCAGGTCGCTCCCGAACCAGCTCACGACCAATGACGCCGCTCCGCAATCCGGCACTTCGTCTTGCAGGTGTCGCAATGACGTGACGAAATCCGGCCTGTCGGAGGGGCTGTTGACATTCACGACCTGTGACTTGCCCGCGCCACTATCCAGAGACACTGCTTCCGTCGCCAGCGAATATTCCCCGGTGCCGGGGATCATCGCCACCGCGCGAAGGTTGAACGGCACATCTTCCGGATTGTCCTGCACAGGCCGTGTCACCTCGAAGCTGAACTGCGGCACCCGATTGCCGAAGCGCTCCAGATCCAGGTCCTCGAAAACGACATAGGCGGTCCCGCGATAGGCAGGCACCGCGCCAACGCCTTCGACCGCTTCCATCTTTGAATCCGGCAATTGATCCCCGGAGCCGGAATACACGCGCATGTTCAAATCAAAAACAGACACTTCCGCACCATCCGCCCACACGCGGTTCACGCTGGTGATATCGCCCTCGCACAGGGCAACCGCAAGACTGACCGAGTAGGAATATTCCCGGATCTTGGGCTGACCGCCCTTGCCACCTCCCGATGTCGACGTCTTTTCGGTGAATTGAGTCGCCCAGATGATATGCCCACCAACCCGCATGCGGCCATAAATCTGCGGGATCGGTTGCCCTTCTCCCGCCGTGCTCAGCCGCAAGCGGTCAAGCCGCCCGGTCTCGATGGTCTGCCCTCCGGCCCCGAGGATACGCTGGTCGATGGCACGGCCCAGCGTCGCCCCCGCAAACCGTCCCACCGCTGTCATGGACAAGCCAAGAACCGAGCCGCCCAAGCTGCTGCCCAGCGCTGCCCCCGCTGCTGAAAGAACCAGTGTCGCCATCAGTTTTATCCCTTGTGTTTTTCCGGGAATGCGAAACGCGCCACGATGCGCCGCTGCCATGGCGCGCTCAACGCTGTCTCGATAACCCCGTGTCCGGAATACGCATGCACGAAGCTGCCCCGCGCCCCAATGCGCGCCTGAAGCCCAAGATGTTTGGCAACGCCACGGTCTCGCATGCGCAGCAGGATCACATCCCCGGGCGCTTCATCGTCTATCCCCTTGGCCCGCATCCGGTCGGCAAGCGCACGCAAGAGCGGCTCGTCACGCCGCGCCTCGGCCCAGTCCGGCGAATAGGGCGGCACAACAGCCGGCTCGCCACCCAGCACGTCGCGCCACACGCCCCGCAAAAGGCCAAGGCAATCTGCACCCGCGCCGCACAGGCTTGCCTGATGCACGTAAGGTGTGCCGATCCAACGCCGGGCGGCAGCAACCACATCAGTCTCGGTCATCTCAGGCTCCCACCACTGCGCGATTGCGCCATGGTTGGATGGATCATGATCCATTCTTCCTGCGGAATATCCGGAAAACCCTGAAAGTTTATGAGGTTATTGAACTTGCTCCGGCAGGTTTCAAATCTCTTGTCGCATCCCGCGATCAGCTTCACGCGGTCGCCGGCATCCAACCGCGCCCGCAACGGTTCCCAAAGGTCGATCTCGCGCGTGCCGTCATCGAACAGCACATCGCGCTTGATCGTGGCCCAAAGCCCGTCGGCCTGCCCGTCCAGAACAGTCAACCGGCCGCGTTCGAACCATTCCACGGCGAATCCAGATGCCCCAGCCAAGGTCAACCGTCCCTTGTCACTGACACCAGTGACGGTCGCCTCGGTCCACATGCCATCGCCGCTGATATCGACGCCGCAGGCATTGTCCCCCAGAACTGCCGAACACGGTGCCTGAAACACGCGCCCCACGGGGCGATTCAACCACTCGGTCAACCCACGCAGCTCGGCTGAAAACGCACCACCGCTGCGCGTGATTTCGCCCAGGCTGCCGCGAAACAGAACCTTGCGCGCCGAAAGATCCGACCAGTTGACCAGCCAAGCCGTCACCTCTGCGCCATCAAAGCGCCCCGCTGCGATATCCGCTTCGGTCACGCTGTCGTCGCTCAGCGCGCCAACAGCCTCGGAATTGTCCACCGCCAGCCCGGTGCCTTGCTGCACCGCGGCGGCGCTCAGCCCGGTATCGGCCCTGAACAGAACTCCGCCGAAGTCCAGGTCGCGGTCATGGTCGGTAAAACCGAACCGCCGCCCGTCCTTGCGCTTGACTTCCCAGGCACGTGCCACGGTTGTCACACTCTCGGCCAGATGCGCGGCCAGCGCCTCTGCCCCGGCCATCAGACCCGCAGCTCCACGACCGGCACATCCGGCACCTCACCGGCCTGAAACGTCGCCGCACTGGTGTGAATACGGTCCGTGTCGAAGCGCACGGGCACGTCATACTCGAACCCAGCCGCCACCAACGCACCGGCAGGTGGAGCGGTCACGAATGTCACCGCACCTGTAGCAGTATCGACGCTGAAATCCGGGCCCTCGGCCTGCTCCGCGCCATCCAGCGCAACCCGCAGGCTGCCGGCAACCGGCTTTGCGATGGGACGAACATAGCTGGCATCACCCGAGGCATACGCCTTGCTCAGCGGGAAAATGCGCGCAGCCCCATCCCCCGTTCCAATCTGCTGGTCGGTCGCGGAAACCTGCGCCGACGGGATACAGGATTTGAAATCCGACCAGTCCTTCCAACGAAAACCGAACATCTGCCCGCGCCGCGCCTCGAAAAAGGCGATCAGCGTGTCGATATCATCCATCGATCGCAACCCGATCCCGGCGTCATATCGCCTGCGCGAATGCGCCCAGGGCGTGTTGCGCTCCTCGAACCCGCTGGCCAGCGCGACCACATCCGTCCTTCGCTCCGGCCCCCCGATAGAGCCAAAGCTCAAGGCAGTCGGAAACCTCACCTCGTGAAACTGCATGGCTCTCCCTCCTCAAAGATTGCGTTGACCGGCACCCAAAACCCGGCCCATCCGTGCCGCGATCTGGCTTTGCGACCGCCGGAACCCCTGCACATCCGGGGTGGAGATATTCATGACCACGGTGACAGACCGGCCGCCACCGCCTGAACGGACACCAAGCTTGCCATCAGCCCCGCGCGCCAGCGGCATGATCGCTTCGGGGCCCGCCTCGCCCATCAATCCGACACCGCCGCGCATCGGGAATGTTGTCGGCCCACTGATCACGCCACCATCCGCAAAGGGCATCACGCGTCCCTGCGCAAAGCTCGCACCATCGGCAAAGGGCAGCAGACGGGTCATCCCCTGCATGACCATCCCGCTCAAATGGTCCTTCACCGGGTTTGCCGCCGCGCGGTAACTCGCTCCGATCATGGATTGCGCGATTCCGCCCAACGCGTCCGACAGTGACTTCCCGTCCAGGACAACTGCATCAATCGCCCGGCTCAATCCTCGGGTCAGCGCACCTTCCAGTTTCGACGCGCCTTTGCCGGTCTCCGACAAGGAGTCCCGAACCTTGGCCATCTCGGCCTGGAACCCGCCCGCTATGGTCGTTGCACCCGCAAGCACCTCTTCCAGGGCACTGACCTGCGCCTCGAAACCGTCGATCCCGTCCAACTCAATCATTCACATCCTCCCGGTCCTCAGACCGCTTGTCCGGATACGCCGCCATCAGCGCATCCAACCCATTCCGCCCAAGTGCCCCGGGACCGCTGCCGCCCAAAAGGAGGTGCAGTTCAGCCGGGGTCAGTTCCCAGAACTCCGTCGGTCGCAAACCCAAGCCACGCAGTCCCGCGCGCATCAGCCCCGGCCAGTCGAACCGGCTCACGCCTCACCCACCGGCGTAAACGCGCGCGCCAGCAAGTCCGCAGCCACCCGCGCTGCCGCCAGGGGTCCACCTTCGATCTCGGCTGCCATCAAATCCGCAGCCGTGCCGCGCCAGCCGCCGCCACGCAATCCGGCGACAATCAGGGCCAGCACATCCCGGCTCGAACAGCCACCGCTTTCGAACCGCGCCACAAGATCGACCAACGTGTCTTCGCCCAATTCAGCCTCAAGCTCCGCCAAGGCACCAAGGGTCAACCGCAATACATAGGGCTCCCCATCGATCACCAGCGTCACCTCTCCACGCCACGGGTTCGCCATGGTCAGACCGCCGCCGTAAAGGCCGCGGAACCGGCCGAGGCGAGCGACACCTCATAGGTCGCCTCGCCGTTATGCGACCCGGCATATTCCAAGCCGGTCACCTGGAATGGCGCCTGCACCACCCCGAAATCGGGGATAATCACCTGAAATTCGGGCGTCTGGCTGTCGAAAAAGATCTGCCGCGCCCGTTCATCCGTACTGGCATCCTTGAACACGCCCGCCCCCGAGATCGCGACGCTGCGCACACCGGCACCTGCCAGCAATTCGCGCCAGCCACCTTCGCTCTCGAGCGAGGTCACATCCACCGTCTCGGCGTTGAAACTGACCCGCGTGGCGCGCAGCCCCGCCAATGTCTCGAAAGTGCCGTTGCCATCCACATCGACCTTGATCAAAAGGTCTTTCCCGTTCTGAGCACCCATTGTCCACACTCCCTGTCTGGAATTTGTTTGGAAATACGCAACGCCCTCAGGCGTCATCCTCGACCCGCGCGCGAAAGATCAGGTCGATCCGCCGTCGCCCCGCCTTTTCCCTCCGCGCCACCGCGCGTTTGAAGGTCAGCGCCACCAACCGCCCACGATCCAATGCCAAATCCGCGTCGATCAGAGCGTCGCAGACCGCAGCCGACACCTCTTTGGCCGTCTGGAAGCCCGCATCGTCCGAGACCACGGAAACCGCGAATTCGTGCCACGCCCCATGCCCCGTCTTGTCGCTGGCATCCTTCGCCTGTTCCGGCCCCAGCGCGACATAAAGATCTGGTAACCTCCCCTTCGGCACCGCGTCATAGACCCGATCTCCGACCAGGACGGACAGCCCCGCATCGCTCTGTAATTGCTGGTACACAGCCCCTTGCAACGCCGCCGCCACCGCATAGCTCATGTCGCCACCTCTTCGTCGCAAATGCAGATCAGGAACCGCGCAGCGGGATCGGCCTCCGTTACCGAATTGATCCGGAACACCCGTGCGCCATCACGAAACCGCTGCTCTGGCAAAGGCCGCGCGGAATGGCCCTGTGGGGCTGCCCGCACGGTGATCCGAAACCCGGTCACAGAAACTTGCCCGGTCTCGCCCCTGGTCTCGCGCCCCGTGCGTGGCTTCACCTCGCCCCAGAGCACGCCCAGCGTCGCCCAGCTTTCGTGCATGCCGCCCGCGCCATCTGGAACGGCCTCCAGCCGCTCCAGAACCAGCCTTGATGTCACCCGCGGCCCGCTCATGTGCCGAACCCCAGCCGCACCGGGCGATAGCGCGCGATCAGGCTGGTCACACCGAACGGCATGCACCCCTGGCCCAGCGCCGTCTCGTCCCGGTATTCGTAATAATGTGCCGCCAGCAGCATCACCGCCTGCGCCAGATCGGCCGGCAGATCGCCGAACACGTTCGCCATCCCGGCCTGGAACCGCAGCTCGGCGCTCCCGTGCTCGGGGATCAACGGAAGACACGCACCGGAAGGCGCCAGCCTCGGGACCTCCCCATCCTGCACCAGCACATAGCGATCCGGCGTCACCACCGTGCCTGCGCCCAACGCATCGACCAGCGTGATCTGCGTGACCACCTGCACGGGCGCAATCGGCAACACCTGTCCCATCACATTGCGCCAGCGATGCAGGCTGCACAGGAAATCCCGCACCAAAAGCGCCTTGCCGGTCCGCGCTTCCACCGCTGCAATCGCCGCGCGCAGAAATCCGCCCAGCAACCCGTCCTGAAGCCCATCCTCGGCAAAACCGCTGCCCAGCCGAAGATGGTCTCGCAGCCGCGCCACCGGCAAAGCCGCGTCAGGTATCTGGCTCTCTTCAATCAAATACATCTCGTGTTCTCCGCAAACCTGTCCCTTGATCGGGGGCCGGGGTGTTGTCGGACGCGCGCCGCCGTCGTTGCTCGGACGGAGGGGAGCGGCTAGACAACGCCGGCACTCCGGCGCGCGCCCCATGAGGAAGACGGCCCGCACCGCCTTCCCCATGCCCGCCATCACCACTCAGGCAGTGGCAACGCGCAGCAGCTTGATCGCGGCGAAATCGCTTACGTCACCGCCCACACGCTTGGTCGCGTAGAACAGGACGTGCGGCTTGGCGCTGAACGGATCGCGCAGCACGCGCAGGTCGGGACGTTCCGCGATGGTGTACCCGGCGCGGAAATCACCAAAGGCAATCGCATCGGCCCCCGTCGCGATGTCCGGCATGTCCTCGGCGATCAGCACCGGATAGCCCAGCAGACGCGCCGGCTCAGCACTGGCGAACCCGTCGGACCAAAGATGACGCCCATCCGCGTCCTTTAGTTTCCGCAAGGTGCCGGCCGTTTTGGAGTTCAGAACGAAAACAGCGTTCGCCCGGTATTCCGCGCCCAACGCGTAGACCAGCTCGATCAATGCGTCGCCAGTGCCGATATCGCCGTCCAGGCCGGTCGGGACATAGCCAAGGTTGCTCCAGGTCCAGACGTCGTTGTCGATTGTCGGATGGGTCAGAAAGCCCCGCGGCTTGTCATTGCCATCACCGGCGACAAACGACCCCGCCTCGGCGCGCGAAAACGTGTCGGCAATCTTGCCCGCCAGCCAGGTTTCGATATCAAAGGCCGTGTCATCCAGCAGACGCTGGCTGGCTTTTGGCATCGCGCTCAGCTCGTGCAGCTTGATCGAAATGCGGTCTATGGTCGGCGATCCGGTCTCGGAGCGCGCGCTGACCTCATCTGCCCAGCCAGCCCCGGCATCGCCCTGGTCGATCAGCACGTCATAGCTCGACGCCTCGACATTGACGACCGACGCCACAGCCCGCAAGGATGCGCTGCTCGACAGCACGCCCTGGATGGTCTCGGACGTCACCGGATCAATCAGGAAGCCGCCGTCGCCGTTCACGACCGTGGACATGGATTTTACATCCAGCTCCAGCCCGCGCAGCGCATCGTCATCCCCGGTGCGCAGATAGGCATCAAAGGCCCGGTAGTGCACGTCTTCGGTCTTCACACCTCCTGCCAACGCTGGGCGGCCCTTAAAGGCGGTTTTCTGGTCGAAGTTGGTCATTCGCTTTTCCTGTTCCTGTAGCTTTGTGTCGAAGTCGTCTCGCTGGCGGCGCAGATCGTCCACCAGCCCCGCCAAGGCGGCCCCCACCTGGGCGAACGGAGACACATCTTCCCCGCTCCGCGACGTTGTCCCGGTCTCACTCATCCCGATTTTCCCGTTGTCAAAAGGCGGCTCTCAGCCGTCCACCAATGTCTGGCGTGCCTCGTCGATCAGACGCGCCATCTCCCGCAGATCCGCCAGTTCGGGGGCTTCCCCCTTGGCCGCAACCCGCGCACTGGGCAGCATCGGGAAGGTCACGAGCGACACCTCCCACAGCTCCAGTTCCGTCAGAACCCTGCGGCCCTGCCTGTCCTTCGTCGCAGCCTTCGTGCGATAACCGATCGACAGCCCGTCGATCACGCCCGCCGCCACCAGCGCGGCCGCCTCGCGCCCCCGCGCGATGCTGTCCAGCAGACGGCCTTTCACATAAAGCCCCGTTGCGTCCTCGCGCACCTCGTCCCAGATGCCGATGGGCTGCGCCGGATCGTGCTGCCACAGCATCTTCACCGCGCCTCCACTCGTCATCAACCGGTCAAGCGACGCCGCATAGGCGCCCGAGGCCACCACGTCATTGCCCTGATCGCACTGCCCGAAGCGTGATGCATAGCCTTCGATCATGCAGCCATCCGTCATCGTCACGGCTGCATCGAACCGGCAAAATTTCCGTTCCAGTTCCATAACCTTACCCCTTTTTCCGACGCTCATGGCGCGGCCTGCAAAACCCCGATGAAAACATCCGCAGCCACCGCCGCCGCGACGCCATAGACCGCCAGCCAGACCCGCCGTTCCAGCCGCTCGAGCGATCCTTCGATCCGGTCCAGCCGGTCTGAAATGCCCTCGAACCGCACCAGCGTCAGCCGCTCATGCGCCTCCAAGCGCAGCGCCGGTGCACAGTCGAACGGCTCGTACCCTGGACGCGCTTCAGCCATTGGCCGTCTCCTCGGACAGAACCGGCAGGCCCAACAGGCTCCGCTTCTCCGCCGCAGTCAGGAACTCCGCCCGCGCCACCCGCGCCCATTGCGCATCGCGCTCCGCTGCCAGTGCAGGGACCTGGTCGAGATCGGGCTTCAGCACCACGTCCTGCCCGATATGCTGCGACAGCCAGACCGACACGGCGGCTGAGACACGGGCCACAAGCGGCAAGACCGTCAGGCGGTAGAAGGCCCGATGCGCTTCGGCGTAATTGGCGAATGTCGCCTCTCCAGGAATCCCCAGCAGCATCGGCGGCACGCCAAAGGCCACCGCGATCTCGCGCGCCGCCGCTTCCTTGGTCTTCTGGAATTCCATGTCCAAGGGCGAAAACCCCATCGGTTTCCAGTCCAGCCCCCCTTCCAGCAGCATCGGCCGCCCCGCATTGCGCGCGCCCATGTGGTGGCTCTCGATCTCCTCGACCAGCCGGTCGTACTGCTCGGTCCCCATGCCCGACACACCATCCGTACCGTGGTACACAATCGCCCCCGAAGGCCGCGCCGCATTGTCCAGCAACCCCTTCGACCAGCGCGACGCGGCATTGTGCACGTCCAGCGCCTGAGCCGCCGCCACCATCGGACTCAGCCCGTAATGGTCATCCTGCGGATGAAACGCCTTCACATGGCAGACAGGCCGCGCGCCCTCGCCCATCTCGAACCGGTGCGCCTTGCCACCGACCCCGTACTCATAGGCCACCGGCCATCCATCCGGCCCCGGCACCAGCTTCATTCGGTCGGACCGCAACACGTGCAGCTCTCCCGGCACACTACCGGCGCCCACTGCCTCGAAATACCCGTCGCCGGACAAAAGCAATTGTCCGTAGAACGCCTCGAACAATTCCGCCTGACCCTGCGCCGGATTCGGGCGGCGCAGCAGGTCCAGCACCGGATGCACCTCGTAGCGCTGTCGCGCATCCTGCAAGACCAAAGGCACGGCTGCACCCGCCTCAGCGATCAGCTTGACCGCCCGGAACCCCACCGGGTTCCCGGTAAAGCCCGTCCGCGTCAGCGACGCGGTATCGCGCGCCGACCATGCGACGCGGCCCATGTTCTGCCAGGCCACGACCGGACCGGTCGCGCTGGCCTTGGCCTCGACCTCATCCTTGCGCCCTCGCCGAAAGACATCCCAAACCATGCTGCTCCGTTCCTCGCGATTCCATTTCGTTTCAGATGTGGCCGGGATGCGCGTTCGACGCGTCCCGACCACCGATTTGCCAAAGTCCCCAAAGGCCTCCGGCAGGCCCGGCAATGGCGCTTTCCTCCGCAGACCGCCGCATCGCGGGGCCCCGCTCCCAATCCACCGGTCCGTCAAATTCCATGCCGCGGTCCGATCTCCGCGTCCTCGATGAAACCCAATCTAAGGTTCAAAGGTTAATGGCTGGAAACCATACCGTTCGCTCCGCGCACCAAGGTGCGCACGCGCGGCACGCGCCATTCCGCCGCCCGCGAAATCACCAGGTCGGTCAGCGCCCAGACCAGCGCATCAAGCCTGTCCGGGCTGCCCGCCCCGGAATAGCCCGCCCGCGTCATCCGACACATCTCGTCCTCCAGCACGTCGAACACGCCATGATGGGTCACGCGCCCCTGCTCATACAGCGCCGCCACCGGCTCGGCCCGCGCCGCCTTGGACCGCGACGCATGGACCCGCAGGACCGGCACCAGTGGATCGACCTGCCGCAACACGGCCTCGACCATGTCGCCGCCCTGGTTGACCTCGGCCACCAGCGCGTTGGCGCCCCAGCGCTCCATCGCCGTGATCGCGCGTCGCGCCCAGACCAGCGGCGACACGCCTTGCACCGTGGCATCCTCGAGCACGACCGCCCGCCAATCCTGCGGCGGTCCATCGGTCACCACCCCGGCAACGATGATCCCACAGGCGTCCGAACCGTCGTGACTGCTCGCGGCCGGGTCCACGGCAACGACGATCCGGTCGAAGTCCGGCAAAGCGTCGCAGCGCACAGCCTCCAGTGTCTCCAAGGTCCACAACGCCCCCTCGACCTGGTCCAGCAGCTCCCCATCCAGCTCCTGCCGCCCCAACCGCGTCCCGGCATAGCGCTCGCGCACCTCGTCCAGGAATGATGACGCCAGATAGGCCCGGTTCGCCTCGGTCGGCGCCCGCGTCACCACCGTGGACGGCGCGGACAGCAACTCCTTCAATACCCCCACGTTCCGCGGCGTTGTCGTCACGCAAACACGCGGATGGGACCCCAGCCGCAGCGTGAACTGCAACATGTCCCACGCCTCCTGCGCGCGCTTCCACTTGGCCAATTCATCCACCCAGGCCGCATCGAACTGCGGCCCTCGCAAACTCTCCGGGTCGTGCGCCGAACAGGCCACCGCCTCGGCCCCGTTGGGCCAGCGCAGCATCCGCCGCGTTGCCAGCCATTCGGGTCTGCGGTCCGGCGGTGAACAGGCCATGATGCCACTATCGCCGAAAATCATCACCTCGCGCACCTGGTCGAGGGTCTCGCCCACCAGGGCCACGCGCCGGGCCTGCCCCTTGTCCAAGGGTCGTGCGCCTTCCACCATGCATCTCACCCATTCGGCGCCGGCGCGGGATTTCCCCGCGCCGCGCCCACCAAGGATCACCCAACTTCGCCAGTCCCCCTCCGGGGGCAACTGGTGCGGATGGGCCCAGAACTCGAACAGGTACGGCAACGCCATGAGCGCCCCCGGCACCTCCTCAAGACTGGTCAGGAACCCGTGCCTCTCGGCAACAGCTGCGGAGGCGATCAAGTCGGCACCCGACCGCGTCCCGCGCCGCATCAAGATCGAGCCCGTAGCTCCCCCGGATACCGGCGTGTTCTCGTCGATGTCTTTCAATCTGAACCTCCGTTTCCTTGGCGTGTTTCAGCCAGACGCGCAGATCGGCCAGCGCTTTTGCCGCCTCTCCGCCCGTGCCTGTCTCACCGGCCTCAACCTTGTCCCGCAGGACCGCGACCATCTCTCGGATGGTTCGCAATTCCCGCGCAATGGCAGCGCGCTCCTGCTCGAGCGCGCTGCCGTCTTCATCCGCAGTGATCAAAACCATGCGATCGCTGCCTCCTCGTGCTGAATGGATCTCCGTCCATCGATGCATCGACAGGAATGTGCCCCCCGATGCCTAGCAGGCACGGGGTGTTAAACAGCACAGGGCAGAACAACACTCTAACGCGCAGATCGCCGGAGCAAGGATCTGGAAAGATTCGCAGCGGACAGGCCCAAAATCCATGGGCGCCACACAAATTGAAGTGATTCAGTTTTGCTTAAACACAAGCCAAAAAGCTCAGAACAAACCCCGCCGCAAAAGGTTCAGCCCCAAAAGCAGGAACACGTAAAGCAGCACCTTGCGGAATTTCTCGTTCGACAACCGGCGGCGCAATCGCGCTCCCAGGCCAAACCCGATCAGCGTTGGGATCACCAACGCAAGCGAGATACCGGCAATCTCGGACGTGACGAACCCCTGCTGCACATAGGCGGTCACAAACGGGATGCCGCCAAAGAACAACAAAAGTCCCGTGGCACGAACGAATTCGTCCTTCTCCACGCGCCGCGCGCTCAGATACATGATGACGGGCGCCACCCAGACGCCCGACAGGCCGCCAAGGATACCCGCTGCGGTTCCGAACCCGAGCTGGGCTGCAAAATCGTACCGATCCGGGATCACCGGCATGACAAAACGCAGGTTCAACACCGCGAACGCGACGATTGAGATCCCCAGTGCCAGAAAAATCACCTGATCCGAAACATCAGCTGACAAAGTAACGGTCACGAAAACGCTCAATCCGATCACAAGCGCGAACGGCCAATAGCGACGGAACGACCCTCGAATATCGCCCATCGTCCACATCTGCCACGCATTCGCGACGATGATCGGCACGAGCCCCATCGCAATCGCCGTGCGCGGGTCGATCACGATGGTCAAAAGGCTGACCGCAGCGGTGGGCAAACCGATCCCCACCAGCCCCTTGACCGATCCCGCGATCAGGAAAACAACAGCGCCCAAAAGCAAAAGCGTGACATCGCTCATGCGGGCAATCCGCGTTCAGGATCCGACAGTGTCAATTGTCCCGCTGCGCTTCCAGCGCCCGATAGGCCGCGACATTCCCGTTATGCTCGGCCAGTGTTTCCGCGAAATTATGCCCGTCCGACGGATCAAGCGTCTTGGCCACGAAGAAGATATATCCCGTCTCGTCCGGGTTCAGCGCCGCCTCGATACTCGCGCGCCCCGGATTGGCGATCGGCGTCGGCGGCAGCCCATCGATGACATAGGTGTTCCAAGGCGTCTCGCGGCGCAATTCGCTTTGCCGCAACCCCCGCCCCAGCACACCTTCGCCCCGGGTGATACCATAGATCACCGTCGGGTCGGTCTGGAGCCGCATTCCCTGTTCCAGACGATTGTTGAACACGCTCGACACGAGGAACCGTTCGTCCGGCGTGCCGGTCTCCTTCTCGATGATCGACGCAAGTATGAGCGCCTCTTCCAGGCTCTGCAGCGGCACGCCATCCTGCCGGTTCGCCCAGGCTTCTGCCAGGATTTGATCTTGCCGTGACCTCATCCGCGCGACCAGGTCGGCGCGTGTGTCGCCGGGCGCGATCTCGTAGCTGTCGGGAGCCAGCGTGCCTTCGGCCGGGATGTCCTCGACCTCCCCTTCGAGCACGTCGATCTGGTCCAACTCCTGCACGATTTGCCAGCTGGTGACCCCTTCTGCCAGCGCCACGCGGTACCGTGTCTCCGCCTCGCCCTTTACCTCTGCATAGGCCTCGGGCACCGCATCCTCTTCGGGATTGAACTGCGCGATCTCCTCGAACCGTCCCGTCGCGGGGTCAAGTTCGCGCACCTGTACCGACGCGCGGGTGATCCCGACACGATAGACCACTTCGGTGCCACAGGTGCTCGCCCCGCCGCGTGTGACGATATCGACGATCTCCTGCATCGACGCCCCCTCGGGCACAAGGAACGACCCCGCCTTAAGCTGGCTCGTCTTGCCGGCATAATCCGCCCCGACCCGGAACAGCATCGGGCTCGACACCGCGCCATCCTCGGCCAGCGCCTGGGACACCCGCCGGAAATTCGACCCGCGATCCACCTGCACGCAGATCGCCTGCTCCAGCGGCCCCTCCGAGACATAGGTGGTCTGCGCCCAGATCAGCGCACCGCCAAACAGGAAAAACAGCACGACCAGGAAGGTCAGTGCGTTCGAGGCCAGGTTGCGCCACATGGTCTAGCCGTCCAATCGGCCGAACACGACGCTGGCATTGGTCCCGCCAAAGCCAAAACTGTTCGACAAGGCGTACCTGATCTCGCGCGACCGCTTTTCATGCGCAGCCAGGTCGATCGGGGTTTCCACCGCCGGATCGTCAAGATTGATCGTCGGCGGCGTCACCTGGTCGCGGATCGCCAGGATCGAAAAGATCGCCTCGATCGCCCCGGCCGCGCCCAGAAGATGCCCCGTGGCCGATTTGGTCGACGACATCGTCACCTGCGACGCCGCATCGCCCATCATCCGCTCGACCGCGGCCAGTTCGATCACATCCGCCATGGTCGATGTGCCATGCGCGTTGATGTAATCGACATCCGCAGGCGTGATCCCGGCATGTTTCAGCGCCGACCGCATCGAGCGCTCGCCCCCCTCGCCATCCTCGGAGGGGGCCGTGATATGATAGGCATCCCCGGACAGGCCATAGCCACATACCTCGGCATAAATCTTCGCGCCGCGCGCCTTGGCGTGTTCGTATTCTTCCAAAACAACGGTCCCGGCGCCCTCCCCCATGACAAACCCGTCCCGGTCCACGTCATAGGGCCGGCTCGCCGCCTTGGGATCATCGCCACGTTTCGTTGACAACGCCTTGCACGCGTTGAACCCGGCAATCCCGATCTCGGAAATCGCCGCCTCCGCGCCACCGGCGATCATCACGTCGGCATCGCCGAACATGATCAGCCGCGCCGCATCGCCGATTGCATGCGCGCCGGTCGAACAGGCCGTGACCACCGAATGGTTCGGCCCCTTGAAGCCATACTTGATCGACACATTCCCCGAGATCAGGTTGATCAGCGCGCCGGGGATGAAGAAGGGCGACACCCGTCGCGGTCCCTTGTCCCGAATGAGCAGCGCGGTGTCGGCAATGGAATTCAGCCCGCCGATCCCCGATCCGATCATGACGCCGGTGCGCAACCGGGCGTCTTCATTCTCGGGCATCCAATCAGCGTCACGCACCGCCTGATGCGCGGCGGCCAGGCCGAACTGGATGAAATCATCCACCTTCCGCTGTTCTTTCCTGTCCAGATAGGCGTCCGGGTTGAAGGTGCCATCGGACCCGTCACCATAGGGGACCTCGCAGGCATAGTTGGTCGCCAGATGGCTGGCATCGAACTTGGTGATCGTGCCCGCACCAGACTGCCCGTCCAGGATGCGCGACCAACTTTCCTCGACCCCATCCGCAAGCGGAGTCACCAATCCCAAGCCTGTCACAACCACTCGACGCATGGTGTTGCCCTTCCCTCGACTGTTCTTTTCCGCTCTTACCCCGTTCGCGTAACCGCTCGCAAGGGCACAGCCGTGCCGTGATCCATTCTTCTCTGGTTTGCAAATATCCCGGGGGTTTGGGGGCTGGCCCCCAAAGGGCTCCGCAAGCGGAACCACAGGATGCGCCGTCGCATCCCCCGCGCTATCCCCAGCGGTCCCCCAGGTCCGCTTTCGCCCGGTCCACCCAATGCTCGCGCAGCCAGTCGGTCGGCTTGGCATAGCGGATCAAAGATCCATGATAGCCTGCGATGGCGTCCGGCATCTTCGGGCGTCCGTGAAAACAGACAACCCGCGCGTTGTCGGGCAGGCGCGCTTGGTGCAGGTAATTGCCCGGAAACGGGTTGCAGTCATACTTGTAGCTGGCCACCCAATCGTTTGGAATATATGTGAATACCCCGTTTTCCATTGCTTTATGCGAGGTGTAGCGCTGCTCCGATCCGCGTGCCGCCGCGACCTCCGCATAAGGGTTGGCCGCCAGCTCGTCATATAAAAACCCGTGCCGCGCCGGATCATAGCGAAACACCGATCCATGCCCGGTCGGCCGCCCCTTGCGCGCCTCGGTCCAGTCATGGCGCATCACCACGTCCCCCGGCGCCAGCGTCAGCAGGTCATCCAGGGGTCCCGTGATCACCACATCCAGGTCAAAGCCCAGCACCGGCCCCGCCAGATCAGGAATCAGGCCCGGCCGGAAAAGCGAAATCTTGCGCATTGCGCCTTGCCGGTTGGCGACTTTCAGCGCCTCGGCCATCGGCGCGGCAAAGGGCTCCACCGGCAGGTCCAGCACCTCGATATCCGGGTGAAGACCCTGGGCATTCTCGGTCATGCACAGGAATCGCACCGGTGCGGACATGTTGCGCCGCACGCCGGAATAAAGCCGGTTCACATATTCGGGACCGAACAACGCGCCCCATTTGATGCAGGCCACTGTGGCTTTCGAAGGCAAAGTCATGCACCCGGTTACCAACGCGCCCGGCAAATGACCAGATATCGATCCGGGGCCCAGACCTTCCAGACGCTTTCGGGGTGCTTGCTTGGTCATTTGGCGCCGGCGGGGCACGACAACACTGCGAAACCGCGGTCACGCTCAATTCTGCCGACCAGCCGTTTCACGAAAAAAGCCCCGAACGCACGGTTCGGGGCTTTTGGAAATGCAGACACGTGCCGTCGGATCGTCGCTTACGACTCGGCCGGCATCGCCTCGATGGAGATTTGAACATCCACCTCGTCGCTGACGAAGGGTGCGAAATCGCCAACCTCGAACTCGCTGCGCAGCAAGGTGGTGGTCGCATTGAACCCAGCCCAAGGCTTGCCCTCCATCGGGTGCTCGGACGCCTGGTTCAGCGTCGCTGCCAATGTCACCGGCTTGGTGATGCCATTCAGCGTCAGATCGCCGGTAATGTCAGCCGTCGTGTCGCCGGTGACCTCGATCCCGGTGGAGGTGAAGACCACCATCTCGTCCTCACCCGCGCCGAAGAAATCCTCGGACATGAAATGCTCGAAACGGCCTTCCCAGCCGGTGAACATCGACCGCACCGGGAACGATACGTTGACCGAGGAATTCGCCGGGTCGTCCTGGTCGAACTGGATGTCGCCCTCGAAGCCCGAGAACATGCCCCAGGTCGTCGAATATCCGAGGTGGTTATAGGAAAAGAGAACCTGGCTGTGGCTGGAGTCCAGCGTGTAGGCGACCGGCTCGGCCTGGGCGGCAAAAGGTGCCGTGGCAATCACTGCGGCGAGAAGGGTTTGTTTCATAGTCATGGGACGATCCTGTAAATTGTAACACTGCGCCCCTCATGTCAGGTGAAGGCCCCTGTGCACAACTCCGGGAAACTCAACAGACTATGTGTCCAGATGAACATGAGATCCTCGGGGCCTGGAGGTCCCGGAAAAACACAACCCGGCAATTCCCAGCACAACCAACGAAAGCGCCAACCCCATGATCCGCGCTTCGGCCAAGGCGCCCTGCGTCGCCACCCAGATGCCCGGCACCGCGATCAGGCAGGCAATGCCGAAAACACGCAGCACAAGACGGGACAGCGCATGTTCCCCACGCGCTTGCTGTTGATCATGATACCGCATTCCTGCCTCCTCCGCCGGGGTCTCCCGGCCCAAGATCGTTTACATGCCCGAAACAGTCTGTTCAGTGATTTCGACCAAGTCACGGCCGTCCCCGCACCGTCCCGCGGCATGTTCGGGGCAGGATTGTGGCGCCGCGTGCAGGACCCGCGCGGCTGCTTGATCCCGTGGCCAATCCGTGTATACGGGGCGCTCCTTTCGTGGATCGATTTTACCGCGCAGTCTCTCGTGGGCAGGAGCGGAAGGAATCAAGACCTGTCCTATGAAATGCGCCAGAACAGAAAACGGAGTGCACATGCCGCTATACGAGCATGTTTTTATCTCGCGCCAGGATTTGTCCAACGCGCAGGCTGAAGGTCTCATCGAACATTTCGGTACGATCCTGTCCGACAACGGCGGCAAGCTGGTTGATCAGGAGTACTGGGGCGTCAAGACGATGGCCTTCAAGATCAACAAGAACCGCAAGGGCCATTACGCCTATCTGCGCACCGACGCCCCCGCGGCGGCCGTGCAGGAAATGGAGCGCCTGATGCGTCTGCATGACGATGTGATGCGCATCCTGACCATCAAGGTCGATGTGCATGAAGATGGCCCATCGGTTCAGATGCAGAAGAAAGACGATCGCGGTGACCGCCGTGAACGCCGCAACTGATCGCCTGAAGAAAGGACATTAACCCATGGCTACAAAACCATTTTTCCGTCGTCGCAAGGTGTGCCCCTTCTCGGGCGACAATGCACCGAAGATCGACTACAAGGACACCAAGCTGCTGCAACGATACATCTCCGAACGTGGCAAGATCGTACCGTCGCGGATCACCGCCGTGTCGTCCAAGAAACAGCGTGAGCTGGCCCGCGCGATCAAGCGCGCCCGCTTCCTCGCCCTGCTGCCCTATGCAGTGAAGTAAGGAGAGACGGACATGCAAGTTATCCTTCTGGAACGCGTGGCCAAGCTTGGCCAGATGGGCGACGTCGTCGACGTCAAACCGGGTTTCGCACGCAACTACCTGCTGTTGCAGGGCAAGGCGTTGACCGCCTCGAAAGAGAACGTCGCGGTCTTCGAAGACCAAAAGGCGCAACTCGAAGCGCAGAACCTGGAATCTAGGAAAGAGGCCGAAGCACTGGCCGACAAGCTTGGTGGTCAGCAATTCGTCGTGATTCGCCAAGCGTCGGACGGCGGCAACCTCTACGGCTCCGTCACCACCCGCGATGCGGCTGACGTGGCGACCGAGGAAGGCTTCACCATCGACCGGAAGCAGGTCATCATCCGCACGCCGATCAAAGTGCTGGGTCTGCACGAGGTCGAGGTGCACCTGCACCCCGAGGTGATGGTGACGATCGAACTCAACGTCGCGCGCTCTCCCGAGGAAGCCGAGCTTCAAGCCTCCGGCAAGTCCATACAGGACCTGGCCGCCGAGGAAGAAGCGCAGGCCGAGTTCGAAATCCAGGAGCTGTTCGACGATATCGGATCGGCCCAGCTGGACGAACTGGAAACCGAGGACGAGCAAAAGACCGACGAACCAGCCGTTCAGGAGAAATCCGAACTGGACGAGAAACTGGACAGAAACGACTAAGACGACCAGTCGTAGACGAAAAAGCCCTGCCTCTTCGGCAGGGCTTTTTTGTTTTGCCGTCTGTTGTGATGACCGGACATCAGCCCTGCGACCTTTTCGACACGCCCAAATGGCGGATTAGCCTGACAGCCCCTCGGTCGGCGAAGGCGTCACAAAACGGCGCTCAGGCGGAAAACCTCAATCAGCCACGATTTGCGTTCCGCTCAACCCCGTTTTCCCAAGTGCTTTTTCAATGCGCCCGCGTTCCTTTCGCGCCGACCCTTGTAGGGGTTCTTGTCCCCCTGCCCGCGCAACGTCAGCCGGATCGGCGTCCCCGGCATGTCGAAATCATCGCGTAAACCGTTGACCAGATAGCGGCGATAGCTTTCCGGCAACTTGTCGGGATGGGAACACATCACCACGAACCCCGGCGGCCGCGTCTTGGCCTGCGTCATGTAGCGCAGCTTGATCCGCTTGCCCTGCGGCGCGGGGGGCGGATGTTGTTCGATCATCCCGCCCAACCAACGATTGAGCTGGGCTGTCGTCACGCGACGGTTCCAAACCGCGTGCGCCTTGAGGATGGCGGCGTTGAGGCGGTCCAGCCCGCGTCCGGTTTTGGCCGACACGGTAACCAGCGGCGCGCCGCGCAACTGCGGCAACAGGCGTTCGAATTCCTCTTTCAGCAGGCGCAGCTTGTCCTGCTTTTCGTCTTCCATGTCCCATTTGTTGACCGCGACCACCACCGCGCGCCCTTCGCGCTCGGCCAGATCCGCGATGCGCAGATCCTGGCTTTCGAACGGGATCGCAGCATCGAGCAGCACAACGACCACCTCGGCGAATTTCACTGCGCGCAAGCCATCGGAAACCGACAGTTTTTCCAGCTTTTCCTGAACCTTGGCCTTTCGGCGCATCCCCGCTGTGTCGAAAATACGCATCGGTGTGCCGGCCCAGTCGGACTGTACCGATATGGCGTCGCGGGTGATCCCGGCTTCCGGCCCGGTCAAAAGGCGCTCTTCGCCGACAATCTGGTTGATAAGCGTGGATTTGCCCGCGTTCGGGCGCCCCACCACGGCAATCTGAAGCGGTTTGGCCGGGGTCACCGGACGGCCGCTGTCATCGTCGATCTCCTCGCCTTCGACATTCACCTCGACCTCGGGCTCGTTGGCTTCGGCCCGCGCCTCGAACCCGTCTGCCAGGGGTTGCAGCATCGAGTAGAGGTCCGGGAGACCCTCGCCATGCTCCGCCGACAGGCGCAAGGGCTCTCCCAGGCCCAGCGCATAAGCCTCGAGAACCCCCGCCTCGGCACTGTTGCCTTCGGCCTTGTTCGCACCAAGGATCACGTTGTCCGCGCGCTTGCGCAAGATCTCGGCCAGGGCTTCGTCGGTCGGGGTCACGCCGACGCGGGCGTCGATCAGGAACAGACAGATATCGGCCATGTCCACCGCCCGTTCTGTCAGCTTGCGCATCCGGCCCGGCAAGCTGTCGTCGGTTGCATCCTCAAGACCGGCCGTGTCGATCACTGTAAAGCGCAGGTCGCCCAGCTTTGCCGCGCCTTCGCGCAAATCGCGCGTGACCCCAGGCTGGTCATCGACCAGCGCCAGCCGTTTGCCGACCAGGCGATTGAAAAGCGTCGACTTGCCGACATTGGGCCGTCCGACGATTGCGAGGGTAAAGGACATGGGCGCGCGCGGCTCCGCTTTGGGCTTGAGGGTATGACAGGACGCCTTGTCTAGCCTATCTCATGCGCGCGCGAAAGGGGTCAGCGATAGGCGTGTAGCACACCATTTCCGGACACCACGTAAAGCGTGCCATTCGCCACAACAGGCCGTGTGGTTGCCCCCCCGCGGATCGCGGTTTCGTTGACCAGGTCACCAGAGGCCGGATCGAAAGCACGTATAGCCCCGTCGGACGACGCAACGATCAGACGTCCCCCGGCCATGATCGGCCCATGATTGACAAACGCCGTGTCGCGGCGGCGCTGCGGGCGGCGCACGGGTTCATAGCCCGGCAGGTCGACAGCCCAGATCTGCGATCCGTCTTGCGCGTTCAGACGCACCAGTTCATTGAGATCGGAAACGAAATAGATCGAATTGCCCGCGGGCCAGACCGGGTCGAGGGCCCCGTTCCGCGACGTCCAGATCCGTTCGCCCGAATTGACGTTCAGCGCCACCACCCGTCCCGAATGGTTGCCCGCATAGACGCGGTCGCCCGAAATCACCGGGGAGCCGGTGATGTCATCGACCAGCGCAATCGCAAACCCCTTGCGTGTGCCGACGATGTCGGCGCTCCAAAGCTGCAAACCACCTTCACGGAAGGCGCCTTGCACCGCACCGCTGCCATAGGAAAACACAACATGCGTCGCCGATACCGCAGGCGGCGCGGCCCCGGCGACATTGTTCACATCCCCCAGTCCATCCGATTGCCAACGGATACGGCCGTCTTCAGCCTCGATCGCCCAGGCGGTACTGTCCCCGGCGACCACGTAGACCAGATCGCCCATCGCGGTCGGTGCACCGGTCGCCGTGTTGCCCAGCTCCTGGGTCCAGATTTCTTCTCCCGTCGCGCCGTCAAGCGCCGACACCGTGCCAAAGCCGGAGGTCACGTAAAGACGCCCCTCCCGATATGCCAGACCGCCCGCCAGCGCCTGTGACGCGTCATCGCGCAGCGGCACAAGGCTGTAGGTCCACAGGTTCTGCCCATCGGCGGATGTGGCGGTGACCCGGCCCGCGCTGTCGATGGTGAAGATGCGGTCATCTGCCACAACCGGGTCGGTGATGATCCGCGCCCGGCGCTTGTCCCCCTGCCCGATGGATGTCGACCAGACCTGCGTGAGGGTGCTGGACAGGGCCGCGTTGCTGATCCGGGCGGACGGGCTGACATGGCTTTGCGGCCAGGCCGCGTTGTTCGTCACTGCTGGCACCGCCGCGGCAACCGTCTGGTTGGCAGTCTCGGCGGTCTCTGTGCGATCCCCGTCCTGAAGGATGTCGCGCACGCCAAGCCGCTCACCCGGCAGGATGACTTCCCGGTCCCCGCACCCGGCAAGGACACCGGCTGCAATCACGCTGATCATCAGAAATTTTGCTTGCACTGCCCTGCCCTCGTCTTCTTCTTGTCTCGCTGCGCGATCAGCTCGCCCCGAGCTCACCCCCAAGCGACACAATCAACTGAGACGCGCGCCGGCGCAAGCCTGCTGTCACTTCGGCATCCCCGAGGATGGCGTTGAGCCGGGTCTTCGCGGCCTCGGTCTGACCGGCCTCGATGTCCAGCAGCGCAAGCTGTTCTTCTGCCAGAAGGCGCAGCGGGGCGCCGGGTTTGGCCATCTCTTCGAAGGCAACGCGGCGTTCATCCACGCTGAGCGGCGTCTCGGGGCGGGTCAGCGCCTTGAAACTGGCGATCTGCCTGTAAATCTCGGGAAGCGCGCCACGGGTCGCGGTTGCGTTCAATCGTTCGGACGCGGCCTCGCCATTGCCGGCAGCGCCTTGCTCCGCGGATATCAGCATCGACAGCATCGCCGATGCGTCCTCCGTCGGCGGCGTGACCTGTTCAAGCGCCGCAACGCGACCCGACGGATCATTGTTTTCCAGCGCCGCGACCACGGCGTCACCAAACGCCTGCGCCTCGGCTGCCTTGGAAGCACTGGTGTATTCGCGGTACGCCGTGCCACCGACCAAAAGCAGAACCACCACAACGGCAATCCAGCCATAGCGCCGCATCAAGCGGAAAAGGCGGTCGCGGCGGACTTCCTCGGTCACTTCGTTGATAAAGCTGTCAGTCTCGCTCACGCCGGGCTCCCTGATCGGTGCGTTTCAATGGAAAACGCATGTATTTCGCCTCTCTTAACGCGGCAGGCCACAGGTGCCAAGCGGCGGTTTCACATCGCCGCACTTGGTCGGGCCGGGTTTGGCCGGGCGGGGTTGATCGGGCCTGCCAGCCTTGGCCCTGTGTTGTTCGGCACCGGCGCGGTGGCGCAATTGCACAAATGGCGGCTGGACGGGCTGTGTCCGCCTTGAAAAAAACCGGGGCTCTCTGTAATCTGAACTGAACGGTTTACCGTATTATCAGTACAATCATGGTGCCGTGGACGGCGGCATTTGCCAGGCGGCGGCAAGGTCGGCACAATTCTAGACGTCGAGGCACAAGGGTCATTCTATGCGTATCGTTTCCGTGGTGACCGCCTGCCTTGTTGCGGCGATTCTCTTTGCGCTGGTGATCGAGCGCGACCGCGTCTTCGCGCTGCTGGCTGACCTGAGCCCGCGGCAAGAGGCAAGCGAACCGGCAGATACTCCTGCCCCGGACGGCCCGGCGTCTGCTGATGCGGGCGCCGCCCGGGCGGATACGTCAGGGGTCGTGCGCGTCATGGCACGCCGGTCGGTCGCCCGCGAGGTCGGCACCCAGGTACGTCTGCGCGGCGAAACGGAAGCGGCGCGTCAGGTGTCGGTGCTCTCCGAGGCGAATGGCAAGGTCGTATCCGATCCCCTGCGCAAAGGCGCATTTGTCGAGGCCGGCCAAACCCTGTGTACCGTCGATGCGGGCACAAGCGACTCCGCGCTGACCGAAGCCAAGGCCCGATTGGCCGAGGCCATCGCCCGCCGCCCCGAGGTCGAGGCACGTATTCCCGAGGCCAATGCCCGGCTCGCCGAAGCCCGGGCGCGGCTCAATGAGGCCCGGATCAATGCCAACGCGGCGGACCGGCTGAGCGAGGGCGGTTTTGCCAGCCGAACCCGCGTTGCCAATACCGAGGCCGCCGTGCAAAGCGCACAGGCCTCTGTTGTCAGTGCCGAAGCCGGGGTCAAGGCCGCCGAGGCCGGGCTGGACAGCCTTCAAGCCAACATAGAAACGGCCCAGGCCGCCGTCGAACGCGCCGAGACCGGGATCGACCGGCTCAACATCACGTCCCCGTTTGCCGGCGTGCTGGAAACCGACACCGCCGAGTTGGGCAGCCTGCTGCAACCCGGCGCGCTGTGCGCCACTGTGATCGAGCTGGATCCGATCAAGGTGGTGGGCTTTGTCGCCGAGAACGAGATTGCGCGCGTCGAGGTCGGGGCGATGGCGGGTGCCCGGGTCAACCAGGGCCCCGATGTCCAGGCACGCGTATCGTTCCTGTCGCGCGCAGCCGATCCGGTCACCCGGACCTTTCGCGTCGAACTCACCGTGCCGAACGAGGACCTGTTGATCCGCGACGGCCAGACGGCGGAAATCCTGATCCGGTCGCAAGGCGTGATGGCGCATGTGCTTGCCGCGTCCTCTTTGACCTTGAACGACGAAGGCACGCTTGGCGTGCGCACCATCGACGCCGACACCACCGCGCAATTCAGGCCCGTGACCATCCTCCGGGATTCGCCGCAAGGCGTGTATGTCACCGGCCTGCCGGAACACGTGGACGTGATCACCGTGGGGCAGGAATTTGTTACCGATGGCGTCCCGGTAGAGCCCAGTTTCGAAGAGGTGATCCAGTGACCGGCATCGTCGACTGGGCCGCCCAACGCGCCCGCATGGTGCTGGCGTTCATCGCGCTGTCGCTGACGATCGGATATTTCGCCTACGACCAGCTTCCCAAGGAGGGCGAACCGGACATCGAGATTCCGGCGCTTTTCGTGTCGACAGTGTTTCCCGGAATCTCGGCTGCCGATAGCGAAACCCTGCTGGTCGAGCCGATGGAAACCGAGCTGTCCGATCTGGACGGGCTGAAATCCATCTCCGGCACCGCTGCCGAGGGCTATGCCGGGGTCGCGCTGGAATTCGAATTCGGCTGGGACAAGACGAAAGTCATGGCGGATGTCCGTGACGCCATGAACAAGGCGCAGTCCAAATTTCCCGCGGGGTCCGAACAATATTCGATCAACGAGATCAACTTTTCCGAATTCCCGATCATTATCGTGAACCTGACCGGCCCGGTGCCCGAACGCACGATGGCCCGGGTGATCAAGGATTTGCAGGATCAGCTCGAAAGTCTGGACTCTGTGCTCGAAGCGGGCATCGCCGGCAACCGCGACGAAATGCTTGAAGTCGTGATCGACCCGCTCAAGCTGGAGAGCTACAACGTCACCGCCAACGAGCTGATCAACGTCGTGCAGAACAACAACCAGTTGATCGCCGCCGGCGAGCTGCGCAGCGACCAGGGCAGTTTCGCGGTCAAAATCCCCTCAAGTTTCGATGATCGGCGTGATGTCTACGACCTGCCCGTCAAGGTGAACGGCGACCGCATCGTCACACTCGGGGATCTGGCAACGATCAATCTCACCTTCGAGGACCGTAACGGCACGGCACGGTTCGACGGCGAAAAGACGCTGGCCCTGCAAGTGGTCAAGCGCAAGGGGTTCAACCTGATCGACACCGCCGATGCCGTGAAGGCAGAGATTGCGGCAGCCGAAGAGGATTGGCCCTCGGAATTGCAGGCGGCGGTGACCGTCGGCACCTCGAACGACCAGTCCCGCATCGTCGACAGCATGGTAAAGCAGCTCGAAGGGTCGGTGCTGACGGCCATCGCGCTTGTGATGATCGTCGTGCTGGCCGCTCTTGGCCTGCGGGCCGCACTGCTTGTGGGCTTTGCCATCCCGACCTCGTTCCTGCTGTGCTTCGTGTTTCTGACGATCATGGGTGTGAGCATTTCCAACATCGTGATGTTCGGATTGATCCTCGCGGTCGGGATGCTCGTCGATGGTGCCATCGTGGTGGTCGAATATGCCGACAAACGCATCAAGGAAGGCACCGGCCCGATGCACGCCTATGTCGAGGCAGCCAAGCGCATGTTCTGGCCGGTGGTCAGTTCGACAGCGACGACGCTGTGCGCCTTCCTGCCGATGCTGTTCTGGCCCGGCGTTCCGGGTGAATTCATGGGCATGTTGCCGGTCACGCTGATTTTCGTGCTGTCTGCGTCTCTGGTCGTGGCGCTTGTCTACCTGCCGGTGATGGGCGGCGTGACGGGGCGGTTTTCACGGATGCTCGACCGAGCCTCGGAAGGACTGCGCGCGCGTGCGCCGTGGCTACTGCGCGCGGCGCTGGTGCCTGCTGTGCTTGGCCTGCTCTTTGTCGGTGGGGTGTTGCTGCTTGATCCGGGCTTTCTGTTCCCGCCGCTCGCGGACGGGGTTCTGGCACATGGTCCGGGCATCATCCTGTTCCTGTCCGCAGCGGTTCTGGCCTCCATCGTACTGGATGCCGCGTCGATCAGGCGGACACCTCGGAGGATTACCGGACGCCGTCGCCGGTCCGCCTTCGGAATGGTGATCAAGCTTATCGCAGGCAACCCGGTCATGCCGATTGTCGCGGTGGCCGCGGTCCTTGGCGTTGTGTTCAGCGTCTTCACCTATTTCGCCGAGCACAACAACGGCGTCGAATTCTTTGTCGAATCCGAACCTGAACAAGCCATCGTCCATGTCCGCGCGCGCGGCAACCTGAGCCTGGAGGAAAAGGATGCGCTGGTCATGCGGGCCGAAGCGATTGTCCTGCAACATCCCGGCGTCAAGAGTGCGTTTTCCTTCGCCGGCGATGGTGGCCTGAACACCGATGCCAGTGGCGCGTCCCTTCCCAAGGACACGATCGGACAGGTCCAGCTTGAGACCATCCCGTGGGAAGATCGCGCCGATCGACCCGATCTGGACGGCGACGTCGTGATCGAAGAGCTGACCGCGCAATTGAGCGCCATTCCCGGCGTCAAGATCGAAATCATGTCGCAAAACCGCGGTCCGGCCAGCGGCAAACCGGTGCATCTGCGGCTCAAGTCCGATGATTGGGAAACGTTGCTGGCCTCGACCGCCGCCGCGCGCGAAAAATTCGAAGCAACGCCGGGTCTGACCCTGATAGAAGACACGCTCCCCCTGCCCGGCATCGACTGGCAGATCGACGTCGATGTCGAAAAGGCCGGACGCTACGGGGCAAACGTGGCGGTGGTTGGCGCGATGGTACAACTCGTGACACGCGGCATCCTGCTCGATACCATGCGGGTCGACAGCTCGGACGAAGAGATCGAAATCCGTGTCCGCCTGCCCGAAAAGGACCGGTATCTGTCCACCCTCGACACATTGCGCGTGCGCACGCAGGACGGCCTTGTGCCGCTGTCGAATTTCATCACCCGCAAACCGGTTGCGAAGCTGGCCGAGATCAACCGCGTAGACCAACAGCGCCATTTCGACATCAAGGCCGATGTCCTGCCCGGACTGTCCAAGGTGGTCGTCGGGGATGACCCGGAGGGCGGCACGACGCTCGCCGTGCTGCGCGAGACGTCTGACGGGCAGATCACCGGGGCCAACGGGAGCTACGATCTCTACGACGCAAACGGCGTGACCGCACAAGAGACCCAGACTGCGTTGGACGAAGGCGCGCGCCTTGTTCCGGTCAACCCCAATGAACGGATTGCGGGTCTGACCGAATGGCTCGAAAGCGATCCGCTGCCGGGCGTGGAGTGGGAATGGACCGGCGATCAGGAAGAACAGGCCGAAAGCCAGGCCTTCCTGGGCAAGGCCTTCGCCGCGGCCCTCGGGCTGATGTTCATCATCCTGCTGGCGCAGTTCAACAGCATCTTCAACGCGTTCCTGGTGCTCTTGGCGGTGGTGTTGTCCACCACCGGTGTGCTGATCGGGATGCTGGTGATGGATCAGACCTTCTCGATCATCATGACGGGCACAGGGATCGTCGCGCTGGCGGGGATCGTGGTGAACAACAATATTGTTCTGATCGACACCTACCAGGAATACGCGCGCTACATGCCGCGGATCGAGGCCATCGTGCGCACCGCCGAGGATCGAATCCGCCCGGTTCTTTTGACCACGATCACGACGATGGCCGGCCTTGCGCCGATGATGTTCGGCCTCAGCCTGGATTTCTATGGCGGCGGGTACACGATAGACAGCCCGACCGCGCTTTGGTGGAAACAACTGGCGACGGCCGTGGTGTTCGGACTGGGCATCGCGACCATACTGACGCTCGTGTTCACCCCGTCCATGCTGGCCGCCCGCGTGTGGTTCACGGCATATGCGCTTTGGTTCTTCCGTCTGATCGCCCGGCTGGGCGCCGGCCGGGCCAGTCAGGCGGGCCGCGACTGGGCTTTGCAACGGGCCGCGCGACAGCTCAGGTCACCCACCCTCCTGTGGGACGAGGCCGATTCGCCTACGCATCCCGAAAACGAGGACAATCAGGGCGGCGCACCGAGACTGGAGGACCTCAAGCGAATATTGCGACAGCCGCGGGCAAATGACAGCACGCCGCCCGTGCGCGCTGCCGAATAATTAGGCAGAAATGTTTCCCAAACCAATCAAGTCTTTAGCACATTGCGCATTGTTACCCGGTCGGGGACGATAATATCCTTGAGCTTGGCGTGTGGAGCAATTTTGTGTAGGCAATATCTACTACTGTATAGGAGAAAAGTATGTGGTGGTATGACTGGAGCATTTTTCATTGGGGTGGAGGTCAAACAACGGCCTCCTCAGTTCCCGAGATCGATGCAAGCAGCGGCGCCCTGGCGCTGGCTGTAATTGCCGCAGCGATGCTGCTGGCCTGGGAAGTACGCCGCCGCAAGGGCGCGTAATCCTTTCCCGAAAGCGGAAAGACATCCGGCGGTCACGTTGGATGTCTTTCTTTTCGGGCTTTTTCACATGTCCTGCCCCTAGATCAGCGACCACTTTCCTGTCGCAACCGCCGCCGCGGCGATCACGCCATTTGCAACCATATGCGCAAGGATCGCATCGAACAGACGCCCCCGTCGCAAAAGGACGAGGGCGAATATAACACCGGCCAATGCCGCCGCCATGGGCCTCGAATGGAGCGCGGCAAACCCGGCTGTCGTGACAACGATCGCGATCACCCGGCGCACTGTGCTGCCATCGTCGATCAGGCTGAACACGTAGCCGCGGAAGAACAGTTCTTCCACCAGGGGCACAAGGATCGTTGTCCCGATCACCCTTAGGACCACCCAGACCGCCAGGGCGGCCCCCCCGAGTTCCGCCAGAGACGCATAAGGCGACGCCTTATCCGCCGTGACGATCCAGCCAATGCCGATCACGACACCGGCGCCGACGGCCCAAGGATCAATTGCGCGCGTCAAGGCAAGGATGGGACGCCGGAACACCCAGAGCGCAACCGTCATCGCCGCAACCTGCACGCCGTACCAGATCTCGGGCGTTTGCGAGAATGTGTGCACGAGCAAGCCGGAGAACATGAAGGCAAGGAACGGAGAGATGAAGGCGGCGGCCCGGTCCTCGGTCAAAGACGGCATGTCCCGCGACCGGCTGCGATCTTCGGTCCTGGTCAACCATGGCAACACGTTCACGATGGTCAGGATCAACAGCGCCAGCAGCGTGAATGACAGCCAGCCCGCGAAGCTGTGAAATCCGTTCACCGCCAGTTCAGGGGAGACAAACGCACCGATCAGGATCAGGCCGCTGATGCGCAGCACGTTGAGGACAAAACTCAACACCAGCGCCGCCGGCCAGACGATCAGCCAGAACCGCCCCATGCGCAGGGAGTCTTTCATCAAAAGCGCGTAAATCCCCATGAATGCGGTGGTCAGCGCCAGCCCCTCGATGCCGGAACAGCTTTCGGCGACCTCGACAAAGAACTCTTCGATCCCGATGGTCGCATTGTCCAGATTGATGAAGACGTCATTGCCCAGAATGGCGAGCACGATGGCCGTTCCATAGAACGTGGCCCATTGCAGCCCGTCGAACCAGTTCCAGAACAGCCCGATCATCGATGACAAAAGCGGGATTAGAAGCGAGATCACGGCAATCGGAAGCAGCAGCCTTGCATGGCTGCGGATCAGGTCCCGCCATGCTGCCAACGGCATGAGCCACAACGCTCCCCCGACCAGCGCCAACAGGCCGCCAAGAGCCAGCGCGCCGAGAAACAGATGGGCAAGGTCGACCATCTGCGCCGCCGACATAAAAAGGCTGGGTGCGATCACAAGGAACAGGCCCAGCCCATGCAGCGCCGCCCAAACCGGTGAGCGGACCGATGGTTTCGCAGATTTGCTCAGGAAATCCATTCGGATGGCCGGGCGGAACACCAGCAAAAGCGCAAGTCCCGCTGCAAGGCACAGCCCAAGGATCATTCCCATGCGCACCCCCCGGCACACGGCGAAAAGGCCGGTCTGCTGACACTCGAACGCACTGAACACCTGGTAAAGCGCGACCACGATTACAGCTTCGATCAGGAACAGGATCTGGGAGACGATCAGTCGGGACATCTGTTCGATTTACTCTACATCATCAACAACCAGACGGGTATTCTCCGACGAAGCGGCCATTTTGTGGCCTCCAAATGAAAATTCCTTCAAAAACGGCCTCAGGCCGCCACATCTTCTTGCATCTGGCGGTTCCAAAGGGCCGCATAGCGCCCATCCCGCGCCAAAAGGGTGTCATGCGCGCCCTGCTCGACCACTTTGCCGTTTTCAAGAACGACGATCCGGTCTGCATCGGCCACCGTCGACAGACGGTGCGCGATGGTGATGACAGTGCGGCCCTCGCCGGCAAGCTTCAGTGCATCCTGAATCGACGATTCCGTTTCCGAATCCAGCGCAGAGGTCGCCTCGTCAAGGATCAGGATCGGGGGATTCTTGAGCAGCGTCCGCGCGATCCCGACCCGCTGTTTCTCACCGCCTGACAGTTTCAGGCCGCGTTCGCCCACCATGGTGTCATAGCCATGCGGCAGCGACAGAATGAAATCGTGGATCTGCGCAGCATAGGCGGCAGCGATGACCTCGTCCTCGGTCGCGTCCGCCCGACCATAGGCGATGTTGTAGCGGATGGTATCGTTGAACAGCACCGTGTCCTGCGGCACCACGCCTATGGCATCATGCAAGCTGTCCTGGGTCACGTCACGCACATCCTGACCGTCGATCCGCACGGCGCCGTTGCTGGCGTCATAAAACCGGAAAAGCAGCCGTCCAATGGTCGATTTTCCGGAACCGGAGGGGCCGACAAGCGCCACGTTTTCACCCGCGCCGACGGTGATGGAGACGCCCTTGAGGATGGGACGGGATGGATCATATCCGAATTCCACGTCGTCGAATTCCACCACGCCCGAACCGACGTCGAGCGCCGGGGCATTGGGCTTGTCGGACACTTCCTGCGGCTGTTCCAGCAGATCGAACATCTCTCCCATATCGACCAGCGCCTGCCGGATTTCGCGATAAACCGTGCCCAGGAAGTTCAACGGCATGGTGATCTGGATCATGTAGGCGTTGACCATGACGAAATCGCCAACGCTCAGCGTGCCGTTCTGCACCCCCAGCGCGGCCATCACCATCACGGTAAGCAGTCCGCTGGTGATGATCAGGCTTTGCCCGAAATTGAGCATGGCGAGCGATGTCGCCGTCTTGATCGCCGCCCCCTCATAGGCGCGCATGGAGATGTCATACCGCTCGGCCTCGCGGGTTTCGGCGCCGAAATACTTGACCGTTTCAAAATTCAGCAGGCTGTCGATCGCCTTTTGATTGGCGTCGGTGTCCTGTTCGTTCATCTCGCGCCGCAGTCGGACGCGCCATTCCGTGACCTTGAAGGTGAAGGCGACATAAAGACAGATCGTCACCATGACGACGACCATGTACCACGCGTCCAGCAGGAACCAGAGGAACCCCATCACCAGCAGCAGTTCAAGCACCAGCGGGCCGATGCTGAACAGCATGAACCGCAGCAGGAAATCGACCCCCTTGACCCCGCGTTCAATGATCCGGCTCAGACCGCCCGTGCGGCGCGCGATGTGGTAGCGCATCGACAGGCGGTGGATATGGGTGAAGGTTTCAAGCGCCAGGGTGCGCAACGCCCGTTGCCCCACCTTGGCAAACACCGCGTCGCGCAATTGCTGGAAACCCACGTTCATCAGCCGCGCCAGCCCATAGGCCAGCGTCAGGCCGATCCCGCCCAGCATCAGGTCCGGCACGTCGCCACTCAGCGCATCGACCGCGCGGCCGAACAGCATCGGGGCCACCACGTTCACCAGTTTGGCCGCGATCAGGCACAACACCGCGATCACAACGCGGCGCTTGACCCATGGTTTGTCAGCCGGCCAAAGATACGGCCCCACCTTGCGGATCGTCCGTATCCCCGAGCGGCGCTCGTCCGCTGCAATATCGGCGTCGGTTCTGCTGTCGGCTGGCATGAATTGGCTTTCGTTCTGTCCCGTGACTGCCATCTAGCCCGAGAACTGTCAAAGAACCAGCGGTCAGCGGCCTTTGAACAGCCCGCCAAGGATACCGCGCACGATGCGACGGCCCGTGGTGCCCTTCAATTCCTTCATCACAACCTCGGCGATCGCGCCGCCAAAGCTCTCTGTTTTCCGGGGTGCGCGCGCCGGATTGGCGGTCGATCTGCCCACACGGGTACCAGTATACCGCCGCCCGGCCGTGTAGTCGCGCATCGCCGCATCCAGGTCGTCGGTGTCCGCCTCGGCCTTGGCCGCTGCATCTGCCGCCTGCTTTGTCCGTCGGGACAGGATCTCATATGCCGACTCCCGGTCCAGCGTGGCACGATACTTGGCGCCCAGATCGCTGGCCCCGATGATGCCGCCACGCTCGGCGGGCGAAATCGGGCCGAGTTGCGAGGACGGCGGCCGGATCAAGGTCCGTTCGACCACCCCGGGAATGCCCTTGTGCTCAAGCAGGGATGTCACCGCTTCGCCCACGCCAACCTCGCGAATTGCCGTCTCGGTGTCGATTTCGGGATTTTCGCGATAGGTCTCGGCGGCCATGCGCAACGCCTTGCGGTCGCGCGCGGTAAAGGCGCGCAGGGCGTGCTGGACCCGGTTTCCCAACTGGCCCAGGATATCCTCGGGAATGTCATCGGGGTTCTGGGTCACGAAATACACCCCCACCCCCTTGGACCGGATCAGCCGCGCGACCTGCTCCACCTTGTCGACCAGCGCCTTGGGCGCATCGTCAAACAGCAGATGCGCCTCGTCGAAGAAAAACACGAGTTTCGGCTTGTCCGGGTCGCCGACCTCGGGCAGTTCCTCGAACAGTTCCGACAAGAGCCACAAAAGGAACGTCGCATAGAGTCGCGGCGACGCCATCAACCTGTCCGCGGCCAGGATGTTCACCTGCCCTTGCCCCTGCGGATCGGTGCGCATCAGGTCGCGCAGGTCGAGCGCCGGCTCGCCAAAGAACCCGGTCGCACCCTGATTTTCCAGCACCAGCAATTGCCGCTGGATCGCGCCCACCGACCGCACCGAGATATTGCCATAGCGCAGGGAGACACTGTCCCGGTTTTCACCAAGCCAAACCAGCATGGCTTGCAAATCCTTCAGGTCCAGCAGGGGCAAGCCTTCTTCGTCCGCCACCTGGAACGCGATGTTCAAAATGCCTTCCTGTGCCGCTGACAGCTCCAGTAGACGCGAGATCAGAAGCGGGCCCATCTCGGCGACGGTGCTGCGCACCGGATGGCCCTGTTCCCCGAAGAGATCCCAGAAAGTGACAGGGACAGCACCATAACTGTAATCGTCAAACCCGATGGTCCGCGCACGATCCATGAACGCCTGGTGCAGCTTGGCGTCGGCGCTGCCCGGTTTGGAAAGGCCAGAAAGGTCACCCTTCACATCGGACAGGAACACCGGCACGCCCTGCGCGGAAAACCCTTCGGCCAGGATTTGCAGCGTGACGGTCTTGCCCGTCCCCGTCGCCCCGGCGATCAACCCGTGCCGGTTGGAATAGTCCAGCCGCAGCCATTGTTTGACGCCATACCCTTCGCCGCCACCGCCAACGAACACCCTGTTTTCCATGCCTGCCCCCGTGCCTGTGGCTTTGAATGTTGACCATACAAAGTTAACCTTTTGCCGCCAGTATGTTTTTCATCCGGCGCCGCATGACCCTCATGCGGCACGGACATTCCTCCCTGTTGGACTGGCCGCGCTTCACGGCGCGGCCCTTTTTGCGGATTTTCGGATTCGATTTTGCCTGTTGACGGTATGGGTTTCATTTCGTAGCGTCAGCGCAATAATAGTCGGCCGGTCCGACAGGGAGCAAAGAGGGGGAGATGTCAAAAGGCATCTTCCCTTTTATTTTCGGACACTTAAAGCGCAGCTTTGCGGCATCGCACGAGGCTGTAAATAGCGCATTGCGGGTTTCGGCCCCATGCGGGAACCCGCTTGTTGTGTGCGTAGCTTTTTGCGTTTTGGACTGACACTGCATAAAGGCCATGTTAACGCACAAACACATGAGACCCGATGTTTCGGAGAGGAATTTATGACCAGACCCCTGTTTCTTCTGACAACGCTTTCGACCCTGGCGATGTCGGGATTTGCGATGGCGCAAGACGCGGACCCAAGCGCACAGTCCACAGAGACCCCTGCTCCGAACGCGGACCTTTCGGTTCTCGACACCGGAGAGCCGGTCAATGACGCCAGTTCGGATGACAACACCTATGTCAGGTCGACCCATGGTGATTGGGCCGTGCAATGCCTGCGCGTCGAAGACGGCGATGAGCCCTGCCAGATGTACCAGCTTCTCGAGGACGAGAGTGGCGGCAGCGTGGCCGAGGTCAGTATCTTTCGCCTGAACAATGGCGGACAGGTCGCGGCCGGTGGCACATTCGTGGTCCCGCTCGAAACGCTTTTGACCGAGAAACTGAACGTGAGCGTGGATTCGGGTCAGGCCAAGCGGTACGACTTTTCCTTCTGCACCACGGTCGGCTGCTATTCGCGTGTCGGCTTCACGGCCGAGGACGTGGCCGCGTTCCGCGCCGGTGCCGCAGCGGAGGTTGTCATCGTCCCCGCTCTTGCCCCCGATCAGCGCGTGAGGGTCACGATGTCGCTCTCGGGTTTCACCGCCGCCTACGAAGAACTGTCCGCGCTGGAAAACCAGCGCCAGTAATCACCTGCCGACAGAACATAACGGGGGTCGGATCAGGTGGTCTGGCCCCTTTTTCCGTAAAAGCCGTCCAGAACCGCGAGGGCCGCGCGCTCGCCGGGTGGCAAGCCGCCCCGGCCCAGGCGATCCATCGTCAGCGCCATCGCATCGCGCTGGGTTTCGGGGTGCTCCAGTACCTCCCTGACAGCATGCGCGATCGGCTCGGGCTGGCAGTTCGCCCCGATGAATTCGGGCACCGCGCGGGTTTCGGAGACCAGGTTGACCAAGGTCACCGTATCCACCCGCAGCATCCGCCCGATGACCTGGCGCGACAGCCAGTTCATGTCATAAGCAATCACCATGGGCGCTCCAACCGCCGCCAGTTCCAACGAGACAGTCCCGGAGGCGGCCAGAGCCACGTCGGCGGCGGCAAAGGCGGCCCGTTTGGCGACAATGCCGTCGTCGTCCGTGTCCAGAACAATCGGCTCGACCGGCCAGGACCGAACCGCGCCGCGAACGGCATCTGCCACATTCGGCGCAGTCGGCAGAACGAAACGCAAGTCCGGCCGCTCCTGACGCAACCGGCTCACCACATCGCCGAAGACGGGCAGCAATCTTGACACTTCACTGCGCCTTGATCCGGGCAGGATCAACGCGAGTGGCGCCGTCCCGATCCCATGCGCCGCGCGGAACTGCTCCTTGTCCTGCGCCGAGGCGACAGGGTCGGTCACAACCGGGTGCCCGACGAAATCGCAGCGCATGCCTGCGGCCTGCATGTAGGGTGGCTCGAACGGGAAGAGCGCGAGGACCTGATCGATATGGTGCGCCATCTTCTTGGCCCGTCCGGGACGCCACGCCCAGACCGTCGGCGCCACGTAATGCACGGTGCGAATATCGCTTTCTGCCTTGACTTGCTTGGCCACGCGGAGCCCGAATTCCGGCAGGTCAATGGTGACAAGAACATCCGGCCTTGCGGCCAGGACCGCATCGGCGGTGTGGCGGATGCGTGCCTTGAGATTGCGGTATTGCGACAGGATTTCGGTAATCCCCATGATCGAGATTTCGTCCATCGGGAACAGGCTGTGCAGCCCTTCAGCCAGCATCCGATCGC
>Ga0102928_1000061_pt1 | contig 54212 bp, 53 predicted proteins | sample SalPonR1_B_D1_MG_FD_78504 | JGI IMG/M metagenome (GOLD analysis project Ga0102928, IMG submission 78504) | Salt pond soil microbial communities from South San Francisco under conditions of wetland restoration - Salt Pond MetaG R1_B_D1_MG | ecosystem: Environmental > Aquatic > Marine > Intertidal...
TAATCACTACAAACTTGGAGTTGTTGATATTGAAACATACGAAGGCGAAATTACTTATGATGAAGAATCTATGATTGATTTTATTGCAACTACCAACTACCGGATTTATATTTTTAATGATTATATGAATTACGATCTTGCAAAGTCTTTTAATAAACTCATTAAGCGTCCAGAATTTAAATTGCAGCCAGTACTATTTTGGTCAGATATCCGGACCAACTTTTCCAATCCAAATATGACTAAAGATCGAAATGATGAAGATTTTTATCCTTCAGATATTGATATTATTGCAAATACTGCAATGATGTTTTGTTGGGCAAGGTACATGACCGAAGGGTTTAATGGAGATTTCTTTACAATGTTTAAATTCCGAATTGCATACTTGAATGATTCGGTTAATTGGGATGCATTTACTGAACACTTAGATGAAGCAAATAAACTAAATGTTGATTTTAAATCCGAGATTGAAAAATCAAAAGCATTATTAATGTTTCCAGGGACAATATATATCCAAGCATATCCAGGTATAAGATCTGGAGAAACCCGACTTTGGAGTAATATTGACCAAATTAAATCTGATGTAGTACCGTATCATAACAAAGATTTTGAAGAAAAATTATTTTATTATAACATGCTTTATAGATTTTGTCAAAAGTTTAAAAATCCTTATGCAAATAAAGTTTATGGATTTGATCATTGCGGAGATTGCGCATTAGCCGGTCACATACTTGGGGAGTATAAAGACAAAATGGATAACAATTTTGATGTTTTATCATGTATTAAATATCTTGGCCGACTTACTGGTAGACCATTAAGATCTGAACCCCATGGTCATAATTTTTAATATTTCACAATGATGTTTATTTCATTTTTTTTTTTAATTTTCTTTATCATTTTTTATCTTCAGTTTTATCTTTAGTTTTATCATTTTTATCTTTGGTTTTATCTTCGGTTTTATTATCTGATTTTGATTTATTATTTTTGGTACTTCCAATAACTGCAGCAATTACAATTACAATTACAATTATTATAATAACTACAATAATGAACATTAATACCATCCGATTGGAATCTTGCGGTTCTTCATAATTGTCTAAAAAATCTTCTATATTTTTACCATCATAATTATCTATATCAAAATCCGAATTTGGTTCTGGTTCTGGTTTTGAATCTGGTTCTGGTTCTGGTTCTGGTTCTTTACTAATATAATTCATATAGTTGGTATACCCATCTTTCATTGATTTTAATTTATCCGGTTGCCGATTAGCAAATTGCATATACTGATCATAATATAGTATATTTTCCAATATTACATTTGGCGAATATTTATTATTTTTGCAAATTGGAAGTATTAATTTGGCATCTGGAAGTTTACTATTATTTTCATTAATAGAATAAATACCCCAATTGTCATTCAATTTATCCAACTCTCTATTGGGTATAAAACATTTGTAATAATTGTTACTATATTGATTGTTTTCAAAATCGTAACCTGGCAATATAAAGTAAAACCCGGCAGATGAAATGTCGGCTCTTAATAAATCATCAGATACAGGTGCACTAGATGGATATGCTCTCCAAAAATAATTAAGATTATCCGATAAATTATTTACACATAGTATAATGGAAAAAGATGCTTTAGTACTAGTCGGACTATTATTGGAAATACCCTGTACAACTCCATTTTCATTATTATATGAAACTATTGATTCGCCAGGACAATTGGAATTTTCATTGACCACTGCAATGTTATTATAGATTTTATCTGATGAATTTAAGGATATTTTATTTATACTTATGAATTTAATTCCAATTTCTTCATAATAATCTACCAATACAACAGAATTCATTCCATTTTTTCGTATATTAACCAGTTTATCTCTAAAACTATTTTGATTATAATAATATCTAAATTTTACACATAAATCCACACCCAATTGGTTATATAAATTTAATAATGTATAACCCATTTTTAAAAAAAACAACATAAAAAAAATAAAATAAATTATACAGTTTTATATACACAAGAATTTAATTTTAACAATTCCTTTTGTTTGGATACCAAGATTAATAAAAACGAAATAATTATTAACAGAAAATATATAATTAATATATATATCATTGATTCATTTTCATTAAACCAATTTCTTACTTGGTTAAACACTTTAAATGGAGAATCATATACTACATGAACAATTTTAAATTGCTTATCTGGATATATTTTGGCCGTCTTGGTTGCTTTGGTTGACGAACTTTCATATTCTGGATTTTCATGTTCCAAGTTTTTATGTTCCAAGTTTTCCAAGTTTTCCAAGTTTTCCAAGTTTTCCAATTCATGTTTCGGATTTTCATGTTCCGGTTGTTCTGGTTGTTCCGGTTGTTCTGGTTGTTCCGGTTGTTTTAATTCATTTTGGGGTTGTTCTTGCTCTAATGACATTGGTTTTTTCTTTATAATAAAAATGATTTTTTAAAATAATAAAAAAATAATGCTAAGTTTTGAAAGTCCTCTTGAATTAGATATCCATACTTTAAATCAATTTATTAAAGTTTCATTTGAAAAATTGAAATCAGCACCGGAATCGGAATTAGTCAAAGTAATTATTAAAATTCCTTATGATAAAATTATTAATTTTTCTAATGGCCATTCTATGGATTTAGAAATAGAACAATTTTCTAGTTCGGTACCTGAAATTGTAATTAGAATAACAGATATTAAAAAAAACTTGGAAAATGTTCAATTTGAATATCCTATTTTAAAATATTTTAAATATTCAAACTTAAAGTTGGAAATTAAAGGAAAATCGGCATTTACAATTAATAGTGGATTTCTTACAGGATTTCCAACAGTAGTATTAGAAGCACCACAAGTTTTATTTGAATTATCCGGAGTTGAATGTTGCCAACACTATGTTCGGAATTTAACTGTTTCCGAGCATTTTTCTCAACAGTATAATTGGCGAACATCAAATCATATTGTAGTATTGCCAGATATGCCCCAATTGGAAACTCTTAATTATCATAGATATGGCCATTTAGTAATTGGTTTTACAATGTTGCCATTATGTATACCCAACTTGCGATTTTTCAATATCCATTTGCATTTTAATAAAATTCGAACTGACACTTTATATGAGATTCCAAGTGTAAAAAAAATTCAAACATTGGAATCTTTGAAAGTTTATTACCATTATACAGATAGTAAATCTTCAATTGTTAATCTTATTTAGTTATCCGATCCACATGTTGTTGGAATAATTTATCATTATTTTTTTTTTCAGTTTTTCTATCAGGGCGTTTATACTTATTGTAAATATAATATGAAATTACCAAAAATGATATGACAAATACAAATAAAAATATAATTACTACATAAGGAAGATATTGCGAATTTTCCATTTTTTTCTTATCAAATAAAAAAAATATTAAAAATGAAATATATTAATATCTCCCGATTTTATTAAAATCATAATAATCATCAAAATTTATACCAATTTTATCATTATCACCATCATCATTAGAATTGAAATTGAAATTGAAATTGAAATTGGAATTGGTATTAGTGTCTTTTTTATTCTGAAGTTTGATAATTATTATCACAAACGCAACAATGACAATAACTATTATAACCAATAATGGTATAATATAATATAATAGAAGTTTTCATACCAGTCCATTTTTTAATATTAAAAAACAAAAAATAAACTTAAAATTCATTTTGTTTGGTTTTTAATATTGGACCAAGCAGATTTTATATTTTTTTTAAATATTACTGCTAATACAATTCCGGTTATTATTACAATAAATGCAACAATTAGTAACCAAATCCACCATGTTAAATTATCGGAATCTGAATATAATGTTGAATCGGGTTTAGATTCGGGTTTAGATTCGGATTCGGATTCAGATTCAGATTCGGATTCGGGTTCAGGTTCGAAAGTTGGAACATAAGATACTAAACAATCTGGATCTTCATAATAATCACCAAACTTTTTTGAGAAGTTTTTATCATTATATGCGATAAATGCATATGGCAATATTGCATCGGAATCTGGAATAACACATGAATATGGAGTTCCGTCTTTATAAAAAATTGAATATAATTTAAAATCAATATATGAAAATCCTTGATAAATATTGGTATCTTGTGTGTCAATAGAATTTGGCCAAATGTAACTACGGCTAGCATTACCGGATGTTAACATGCACACTATTACATCTTGGCCTTTCCAAATTCTATCTTTATCTTGAATAAATGTTAAATACACATCCAAAGTATAATCTTCACTTCCATCAGGAGATTTTTCTATAATATTAACACGTATAATATATTTATTACCAATTTTTTTACTGTCGGATGAATTAATTAATTGCAATAAGGATTTTAATTTTCCAGATATAGTTTGTTTTTCTCCTTGTTTAATTGTAAAAGTATCAGCACCCTGAACTTGAATACCCTGAACTCGGAGATCTTTAGATTGATTCATATAATTGTAAATATCAAATTTAAAACTCATTTTATATAAAAAAAAAATAATTTTAATTTATTGTAAACCGGAACCGGAATTGAAATCAGAATCGGAATCAGAATTGGAATTAGAATCGGAATTGGAATTAGAATCAGAATTGGAATTAGAATCGGAATCGGATGATTTTTTCTTTTTTTTTAATATTATAACAACTACAACAATTACTATTATAATTGCAATAATAATAAATAATCCAAATATCCAATTGTCGTTAAAATTTGTTTGTGTCAAATCATCATTATCATCGCCATCACTTGATTTTTTTTTCTTTTTTGTTTTATCTGTAAATGTGCAATCTTTACTAATACATATGCTTTTATTAGGATCTGCATCAAGTACCATTTTATAATCTGGTGACCCACTATATGAAGAATCCCAACAATCTGTACTATATTTATCATAGCTATCATATTCACTACTTGGCAGTGCAATAACTACACAATATTTGGCATTTATTTGTTCAGTATTTCCCATTATACATGATGTTAAATTACCATTTTTTTCTATTAGTTGAAATGCTGCCCATAAATCATTATCACTATTCGAAGTATAAATATTGTGAGATTCATCATAATCAAGTGTTGTCGGGTATTGCCGGTCATCCCATCCTGGATAATACCCACCCATACAAATTATTATATCTTTTCCAATATAATGTGTTTTATCGCTATTAGGTGTTAGTGTCAAAGCTATAACACGTAAAGTTGAATCAAGTTCAAATAATTCCATATCAATTAATACACGTATTTCTCCAGTATCTGTATCTATTTTATTATCATTAGTTTTTAACAATGCAGATAAATCATCAGATGTTCCTCCAATAGTTTGTTTTTTACTATTATCTAAAGAAACAATTAAATCAAAAATTGGTATAACCACTTGGATATTTGATTCCGAATAATTATAAATGCTAAATTCAAAACTCATTTTGTTATAAAAAAAAAATAATTAAAATTTATTAATATTCATTAGTTTTCATCGTCTTCCCATCGTTTCTTTAATGGTTCCCGGATATTATTTATTAATTCTAGAATTTCGGATTCCCAAATATTTTTCCAAATATCTTTTTTTATCAAAGTTTCAAGTTCAATTTCCAACTTTTGAATTTTTTCTTTTACCACTTTTACATGTTCAACTCGAATATTGGAAGTTGGAATTTTATCCAAATATGCATAAGATGCAACTCCGGTGAATATTTGTTTTCTTTTAAGATATTCCAACTTTTCCAAATGCTTTTTATATTTATTATTTGGAAATTGTTCATTATAAAGACCGGCCGGAATAATTAATTCAGTCGGAACTTGGTAATCTGGGTTTTGTAAAGTTGGATTAATTCGGTTAAAATCGTTATTATCCAATATTTGGTGCGCCTTGGCCCCAGTTATACCTCGAACTCCAAGTTTGTAATCGTGAAAATTTTCCAAATATTTCAAAATGTTGTTTTGGTATATAATTTTGAATTTTAAAATTTCAATTTGCCTATTAATTCGCTTTATATAATACTCTTTTCGGATTTCAAACCAATCAAGAAGTACTTTGTAATATGATTTGTACATAATAATATGGCCATTTGGGTGAATTAAATTGATTTCATCACACAAACGTTTTCTTAATCCAAGATATACTTCATGATCTGGAAATACATTAGAATTCATTTCTGGTATCATATTTTTCCAATCCTTTGCAAGATGTAATTCAATTACACAATCCAATGGAGTAATTACATTTAAAACAATTGAATCAAACAATTTATCATTTTGTTTTTTTTCAACAAATTTATCTTGATACGTATTTGGCCATACCGATATTGGTAATTCATGAATTTTTAATACATCATATTGAATATTGCTAATAATATCATAAATTGCAACAGAATAGCATTTTGAATATGATTCCGGTTCCGGTTCTGGTTCCGATTCCAATTCCGATTCTGTTTTTGTTTCTAATTCCAATTCCGATTCTGTTTTTGTTTCTAATTCCGATTCTAGTTCCGATTCTGTTTTTGTTTCCGGTTCTAATTCCGTTTCTGATTCTGTTTCGTCTAAATCAGTAGTTGGTTCTACATATTTGGTATATATAATTTTAGACTTATTATTAAACTCGGAAATCGGAAGGAAACAATTGGTTTTTGGTTCTCGACCTCGGATAAGATAAATTACTTCTTTAACAATTTGAATAATATCTCTTCCCCATATTTCAATTTTCCAACCATGAGATGTTGTCGTATAATTTTCTAATATGACAAGAGGTAATACTGGTAAATAAAATTTTGGTTCAACAGGAGATTCTTCTTCTATAATTGGCTCAAGTAAAATTTCATCTTCCTTTCTAAACATATAATCTAAAATGTTCCCATTTCTATATGCGCCAATGTATCTTGGTTTGCCTCGGGTCTTTTTACCGCCATCTTCAATATAACCAAAACCGCCAGATTTCAATATAAGAGGCAATAATTTCTTACCTGGGAAAACTTGGCCACCATTGATAATTGTATTACACATAGAAGTCTCACCATGGTGATATTTCATTTTAGTTGCAGTTGTACTGGCAATATCCATAACCTTTTTATAATCATTATCGGATTTAAATATTTGGAAATAAGATGCCAGTAATTTGCCTGTAACATTATTTTGCCCATCCATAAGTTTTAATAACTTTCTCGAACTATTATCCAATTGATATTCTTTTACGTATATATCCATAAAAGTTCCAATGTGGATAATATTATCTGCATAATTTTTTATTTCATTTTTAATCATTTTGCGGACTGGTTTGGATAAGCACTTTTTTCGAATATTTGCATCTGGCCCATAATAGGCATTAATAAATTGATCCGACCAAGGAGTGTATTTGAATGTCAAAATATAATCATCAATATGGTTAAATATATATTTAACAAACTTGGATTCTGTAGTTCCAAGTCCTTTATAGTATTTGATATACCAACTTTTTGGAATAGAATTTATTTCATTAAATTCATCAAAGTCGGCATTCATCATAAACTCATAAACAACTCCAGGTTGGAATTTATCAACTTTTTCAATACTGCCACATCTTGGTCGAATAATTTTGTTCAATTTTCCACCTTTCATTTTTTGAGCAACTCTTATAAGTGGAGTATTAAGTCGGCTAATCATACCGACATGAAAGAAAGCTGGCCAAAGTCGGAAAAATACTAATAATAAACCATTAATGCCAAAACCATCCAGATCTTGGTCAGTTGCAATAATAATTCGCTGATATCTAAGAGTTTTTAATTCTTTTTCAGTTTCATATTTGATATTGGGTTTAATATTCATGATTTCCAAGAATGCTTGGATGAATTTATTTTCAGACATAGATTCCGACATAGTCAAAACCGACTTATGTTTATTTCCAGTTTGTTTAACATATTGGAAATCTTCCGAATTTGTCCATTTAGCATTAAAAGTATTCATCGGAACACCTCCAATTGTAAGTACGGATGCATTTTGTCTATTCAATTTTGGATCTTTACTATGCTTTAAACCTTCATCCAACATACCTTTGGCAGTATCTCCTTCTGCAAGAAATAATGTAAGTGGTTCTTTAATTCGACCACCTCTTTGCAAAAGTACAGCTTTACTATACTTGGAAGAATTATTGATAATATCATTTAAACTTCCATTTTTAGTTCGAGTACTCTTTTTGATACTTTTAGACAATAAGCATTCTTTCATAATCTGGGATATTTCCGGGATATACTGAGAATAATTAATATTGTACTTTGAATACAATTTGGAATTTGCAACAAAACTATCTTTCAATTGACTATTCCATTGGATATTCATAAGAGTGCCAATTGTAATAGTGGAGAAATAATTCTTAATTGACGATTTAATATTCTTCTGAATTACATCTTTGGAAATATTTTTAGTAACTTCGGAGAATATTTTGTTCATAATATAATCAGTAAATGGATTAGTTTGGACTTCAACTCCGTTTAATACTGAAAATCCAATTGAATCTTTTGCAGTCCCTGCCAAATTAATTCCAACTAACAAAAACATTTTTGACACATTTGGATTATTATATCCAATATCAAGAGCCGAGTTTGGACTAATTTCAATTACATAAGTGTAATCCAAGTTTTGCAATTTTTTAAAATGCTCCAATGTGTAATCAATAAATTCTTTATTGAATTTGATTTGTACCTTGGGAACGTTGCAAGCCTCGCTAATGATATTGCAATAAATGGATGTCATCATTAGTCGTTTTTCAATCCAATTATTGAAAAGTTGGCAAGTTGCCTTTGTTAGTTTTTTATATTTACTTTCTTTCCAATTTGGAATAAATGAAATTCGAGTATAATCCGCTTTGTTTGAATTCTCAATAGTTGGCTCTCCAATGTTCAATTTGTGATTAATTGATTCTATTTTTTGAACATAATGTTTGCCATTTTCTTGGATATCCAAAATAATTTGACTGGAGAACATTGTAATAATACATGCTCCACATCCATTGGTTCCACCAGTTGTACTATATGGATCATGTTTCATATTAGTTCCGGTTCTCATTTCAGTAAACAATAGTTGGGGAATATAAACTCCATCTTTTTTCTCAATTGGTATACCAAATCCATTATTGGCAATAGTAACTTCACCATTTGATTCATTAAAGTTCAATATAAAATTTGTAAGATATCTATCTGGTATTTTTGAGTTTTCCCTTTGCTGGATTGACCTTTTGTTAATGCAACAAATAAAATGATCAGTTACATTGACAATTGCTTCATCAATTATTTTAAACAATGATGGAATAAAAGTTATTTTGGATTTCCCAAATTTGCCATTATTCACTACCAACATCTCTTGAGTAATCTTTTCAGATGACCCAGCTAGGACATTCTTTTGAGTTGCATGTTCTTGTTCGGATAATGTTTGAATACAGTTCATTTTATTTGTTATTATGAGATTATTTATAATCAAATTTAAAATGATTATTTATGTTAATAAAAAAATGTGTGGAATTTGCAATCTTGAACATGATGGAGTTATTTTGAAAAGAAACGATTATACCGATGTTGGACTTTCCAACTATATCCAATGTGTTGCCAATGAGAAATGTACAGAAGGATTTTCTATATTGTTTCGAATTTTTAAATTACAAATGAAAGATCCTTTTTATATGAATCTTATTTTGTCATTAGCACCTTCTTCTGTATATCTTAAATATTGCCGGATGTTGAAAAATTACAAATTTAAATTTGATGATCCTCAATCATTACATTGTGCTTGCAAACATAAGAAATTTGTATTGACCAATTACATCATTAAAAATTCCAATATAAAAAGTTGGAGAATTATAGGTGAATATAAAGAATTCCGAAAGGAATTGGTTAAATACAATAACAGGTATAAATATGTTCATTAAAAAACTGATTTTTTTTAATTTAATAATTATGAAAGATCAATTAAGTCAACTTGTTTCAGTTATTACCAATATTATTGAAAAACGCTTATTGCCTGGCAACAATTCCGAACACAATTTGGAAAAGTTGTATAACAATGCAAATGACTTAATTAACAAAATGATTGATTCCGATATTAATCTTTTTGATGAACTTTCAAAAGAAAAAGTTGATACTGTTCTTGATGTAATTTTTAATAAATCAAATTTTGCAGCATTTTCATGGTTAAATAAATTAAACTATGAAGTTGTTTCTTACAAATTATATTATTTAAGTGATGAAATAATTATTGCATTTATGGAAACTACAGAAATTAACTTGCCAGGTATAAGATGTGGCCTGATAAAAAGATATGCCAAAGAACAGAAATTTATTATGTTTGAAAAAATGTTTACTTGCAAAGAAATAGAAGTTGAAATTATTGAAAATTTTTATGAAAGTGTAATTAAACCATTTTCAGGAATTTCAATATCATCCGATATTATTTGCGAGTTTGTATTTGACAGAATGTTTCCAATGTTTGTAATTGCATCTTGCTATGATTTTGAACATAAAGAAGCTAATGCCGAACTTCTTATTCATACTATGAATGAAGCCGGAATAGAATATTCTTTGAAAAATTGGTTTGGTTTATATGATATTGTTCCACATTTATTGGATTTGGATACTATTTTGATGACAATGTGCAGACAGTATGTGTATTATGGTAAAAACGTTTATGAAAAAAAATGCATTTTAAGATTTGTTGAAGTTTCTAATTTTGGAGATGATCTAATTCATGTTTTGAGTTATCTTAGTAGAATTGAAGAATATAATTTAATGAATGCTATTTATGAATTAAAACAAGAAACATTGGAAAGATTAGAATTTTTATTTAAATGTCCTAACTATCCTAAAGATATCAAACTTGATTACTGTTTTGAACGGTAATTCTTGCATTTTTTTTTTATTTTATTATTATTTTTGTTTTTTTTATTTTTTGTTTTAATAATTGGAAAAATGCAAGTTTTATATTCTGTATCTGATTATAATTTGAAAGATTTTGGCAAGTTGTATATATGGGATCAAAATATTTTAAATGTTACAAATTGCAAAAAAATAAATATTGGTGATCCGGTTAAAATTGAATATCGCCGAGTTTCTATAAGTTCCGAAAAGTTGGATAAATTTGGTAAATCCGAAATAATGGTTATAAATTATTTGCGAAATATTCATACCAAAAAGCAATCAGTAGAATCAATTACATATTTTGATGACAATGCACAAGTTCATGGGCCAGTTTTTGGAAGAAAAAAATGGTCGGTTGGAGAATTTGATGCATCCGAATATGGAAATCCGGTTTGCTTTTATAGTCCTGGCTATCAAGGATCGGTAATTTTACTTACTACAAAATTATGGGAATTGGATGATCCGGGGCCAATATCGGAATTATTTAGAATTGCCAAATACATAATTGGAATAATTCCAAATTCACCTTATATGCAATTAGCATCATCTGCAAGTGGAGCAATTTGCCGTATATTAACTGCATCAATTGATCATGATGAAATTGCGGAACATACAATAGAATTCCGGCAAGACTCCAGATTGCCATTTGTAGAAGGAAAATATATTTGCTTACCCGGTATTGATTTGAATAAACGGAATAAAATATTAAATAAATACCGATTGGAAGAAAATGTTTTGGTCAAAAATAAAATAATTAATGGAAAAAATACTATAATTGAATATGGCGGAAACTATTTTATCTTAAAAGTCGGCATTAATAAAGATCCATTATTGGAAGACTTTGATTTTATTGCATCATCATCCGAATTATTAAAAAAATTAAATAATGAACCTATATCGGTCCAACATGATATAATATCAATTAACAAAAGTGATTATATTATAAATTTGATACAAAAAATTCAGGAAAATATAACATCCGGTGATTACCAACTTGCCAATTCTTTGTATAAACATTTGCCATCTAATTGGCAATATTTATTTGAAAATAAGTTTGAACATAATTAAAAATGCAAGGTTTGACTGCGGCCCAATTAGTTGAAAGGTTGGATATTTGGTGCAATGTTATTCGGAATAAAATTTCAAGTTTAAAAAAAGGAACCATATTTTACAAACTTGCAAATTTATTTTCTCTTATTGCAATTGGAGTTTTATCAATTACATTAATCGGAATAGAATCTTATTTTTTATCAACCGAAGATATGGAATATTCTACCAAACTTGGATTAAACATAACTATTGTAGTATTGCAAGTTATATTGGCAATATTTAATACGTTCATTGGAATTGTTCAGCCAGGATCAAAAAGTTCCGATTGTGGTACTTGTGCAAAACAATATTCGGAATTATTGCGAGAAATGGAATTAGTTATAGATAAATATTCAAATTGCATTGACGATCCGGATATAGTTGATGAATATTTTACCAATTGTTTATATTATTCTACTCGAGAGCAAATAATTTTATTATCAGAACCAGTATTGGTATGGTTTGGACATAAATCTGGCCGAGTAACTGGAAAATTAAATGGAATAAAATCGGCCGAGTAACTGGAAAATTAAAGAAAAAAAAAATAACAAACTTTGGTTGGCCAACTTTAATTAAATATGATATCTTTGAGATAATTAACATAATCTCTAAAATCTTTGTTCTTATTCAAATTGGCACAAGTCAGATTAACATTCTCTGGATAATTTTTTTTTACATATAAATCCATTAATTTCATAAGTTGGATAACATATGGAATATTTTGGTTTTTTAATTGATTAAAAACATCATTGTTGTTTATGTAAATTGCCAATATTAATTTTCCAAGATGTTTATAATAAAATGTTTCATTCATTATATAATGAAACAATAATGAATTAAATAAATATCTTTCGTTGTATCTTGACTTGGCCAATAACCAAAATAGTATTTTATCAAATTCTTTGAACGATATAATTATACTTATAAAATCATTTTGAAATTGTGTCAATAAAGAATGTACTCCAAATAAGTAATTGATACAACTTATAATTCTTTTTTTCTTCAAAAAGGTATTAATTTTGTAAACTAATATGGTGTTTATTTGGCAAGGAGTGTTAATAATTGGATCAATTGTTGCAGTTGGCAAACTTTGCAAGAAATTAATATCATCACAAAATTTAATATCGTAATGATTAAACATTTTCAAAGAGTAATTGTCTATATTAATGTATTTTGCAACTTTGACATAAACCGAACTAAGTTCCGATATTTTAATTCTATCATTTATATTGTAAAAACAATACATTTGTTTATCATGATTAAATTTTAATATGATACCCTTTGAATAATAAAAATTTTCAATATTGGCAAAGTTTATAGTTTGTTTCAAATAATCAAATACTTTCATTGAATGTGCAAGGTTTATATAATTGATAAATACAAACAAATTTTGTTCCAAATACATATTATTTTTATATAATGTTGCAAATGAGAACAATTTCAAGAAATAATACAAATTTTTATATATCCCGGCAGTTTTAATTTGACACAATGCTTTATACTTTTGAATTGTTTCATGAAAAAATTCTTGAAAATTGGAATATTGTATTTTCTTTTCTAAAATATTAGTGATATCTCCCATTATGTTAATATACACAATAGGATCTTCATTAAAATCCCTAGGTTTGACAATACTCATTTCCAATTGCAATAATTTATTTCAATAAAAAAAATCATTTTAATATACGTTAAAATTTGATATTCTTAATATAAAAAACCATATTGAGATTTAATTTGTAATATGTTAAATACTCCAATAAAAATTTTAACCCAGAATCTGTATTTAATAAACCCAACGTAATCCGGTATGAAATAATGTTTGTAAATTGTTTTTGTTTTTGATACAATATTCTTAATATATTGAACAATACATACTTATTGGAAATGTTTAAATTCTCAATAGATTCCCAAATAAAATCAACAAATTCCAAGAAACATGCACCATAAAGAACCAAGTTTTTAAAATTAATAATATCGCCAAGATTAAAAACTATTATAAAAATCTCCAATATTGAACTATAATTTTTTAATTTCATAAAATAATTTAAATACGATAATATAAATAATCCGGTGTAATTGGGTTTATTAAAATACTTGGATATAGCATATTTAATATCAATGATAAATTTTGTTTTATCAAATTGTTTCAATAACGAGTTATTTTGCGCAGTATTAAAGCAAATTTTCAATCCGAGTTTGCATACTCCTTCAATGGTATATTCGGGATGTTCAAAATTGTAAATACTTATCATTTTTTTCACATTTCGCAACATTATATAATTATTATTTCTTGGCAGGTTTTCCAAATAATTAAATTTTGTGAAATATGGTTTCATATTATAAATAGTATTTCCTTGCTTATTAAAATGATACATTATTAATGTTCCAAAACTTGTCAACGAAAATTCTTCTATTAAATCAAATCTTGCAATCAAAATTAAATATAATTTCAAATGAAGAGTTAAGTTGGTAATATTTTTGTTTATTATAAGTTGAGTAAATAAAGATTTATACCTATAAAACAAACTTAAATCTAATCGGTGTTTATTTGGAAATCCAACTAGTAGCCGGTTTAACATTATGTGATAATCGGTTTCATTTTGATTCCCATTAAATACTTTATTAAATTCCTCCATAAGTAATATTTTAAAATTTTGAATAGTTTGTTTATCGCTTATTACATATCCATTATTTATTTTTTCCAATATTTCTTGTTTAATCTCATAATGAGGATCTATTAAACTTTCCAAGTTTGTCGATGTAAACTCAATATCCAAGTTTAATATAGTGTCTAAATCAAAATCTTCCATTGTATTTTACTATATTTAATTAATAAAATAGAAAATATCATTTTTTTTAATATATAAAAATGATAACAACTGGGCAATTATTAGTTCATTTGATACATTGGAATATCCGGATTAATACTAAAATTCGGGATTTAAATAGAGCTAGCAACTTTTATCGCATATGTTATTATATTGAAAAAACCCTGATAGCAGTGTTTACTGCATTAATGGGAGGATTAAGTAGTTACTTATTTGGCGCTCCAACTGGAGAGTTGTTAACCTATTTGGCAGAAGGATTTCTCATAGGATTCCAAGTTTCAGTAATAACATTGGTAGTATTAGATAAATTAATAAAATTTCATACATCGGCAATGGATTGTATTCAATCTGCAAAAAAATATGAAGAACTATCTCGGGAAATAGAAGTTAAAATAGACAGATACCGGAATGAAGAAAGTTTTCATATATCCAATAATCACTTACAAGATTTACTATTTTATTCGGCCAGAGAGCAATTAATATCCGAAATGGAGCCATTTTTTTATACATTTAAAACATTATGGAATCCGGATAATAGTTTGGGTGATATATTGGAGGAAATTAATAAAACATTAGATAATGAAGAATTGGAAATTATATAAATAAAATTTGAATAAAAAATATTAAAAAAAGAGATGAGTGATATAGATGTCAAAAATTTAAGTTCTATTCTCAAAGAACTCCAGTTGGAAGAACTAAACGTATTAGGTTGCCACAAAGAAGTTATTACATATTTAAAAGAATGCACTTCTTATGAAGGAATGTCAATTATTACCGGATTAAGTAGTGATAATGCATTTGAAAATTACTACAAACTTTGCAATTATTTACTGGAACTTTGTGAATGCCCGAATGAAGAAAAAAAAGATAATATTCATTTACAAAAAAAACGTACAAAAGAATTACTCAAACTAAATGCAATGGATAATTATACTAAATACATTTATTAATTTTAGTATTTTTTTTTTTTATTTTTATCTATATGATTAACTACTAAAACATAATGCACTACTTTAATTCGGATGGAAAAAAAATTACTTCTTATATAGACAAATCTAATGATTGTATTCATATTTGTACTTGTACTATGTTTGGGCCAAATTATGAAATGCCGGATTTTGAAAATTACACAAAGTTGGATGCATCAGTTGGAACTATATCATCATTAGAACATCCAACCGGCCAGTTAGATTTTCAAAATGTGAAATATGCTTATTTTAATAATAACCGAATTACCAATATTGGATGCCAAGATCGGCTTCTTAATTGTCAAAACTTGGAACTTTTAGATTTATTTAAAAACCCAATAATTACTGCCTATATCCGGACTAGCAATTTAAAATTATTAAAAATTAATTGTAAATATCTTAATTTGCAAATTGATAATCCAAATCCGGATATCATTATTGAATGGAAAAAACACCCTGGTTCCAACTTTACATTATATTTTAATAATAACACTTATACATTTCCAACTTTGGAACATTTAAATACTTCCAACTTGCCAACCGGAATTGCAATTATTTTATATTAATTCCGCATTTGAAATTAATAATTATTTTATAAAGAATTTTTTTGTACCAAATGGAATATAAAAATAAAAATATTGAAAAGATTGTAAAAAATGAAAAAGTCGGAAATGTAAAAGTTATCAAAAAAAAAAATAATATTGATATTGAAATAAGTACAGAATCCGGAGTATTTAAATTTTATTCTATTAATCCGGCAGATATTGATAAAATTAAAAATTTATTCATAACTCACTCCGGGCAATTGCAAGATCTTTATTAATTTCTGATGCATATTTTTCAGCCGGCGACATTCCACCTATAAATGAAAATCCATTATCTCCCCAATAATACCAAATAATGAGTGTTAACATTATTCCAATTAATATCCCAACTACCATCAGAATGAAAAATAATTTAATTTTTTTTCTCATAGATGATTTTGGTTGTGTGTTTTTACTAACCGATTCATCATCCGGTACGAGTTTGAATGATTGAGCACCTCCTTCAGTTTCCATTTAATGATAAATTAAATTTTTTTTTTTTATTTATTTTTAACGTTTTAACAAATTTTAATTTTCCAACTATTGCAATTTGGATGAACTATTGAAATCTTAAAAAATAAATTTTTATTATAAGAAACCATATTGTAGAAGAAAGAAAAACGATGTCGCAATCAAAAAATCTCAGACCAAGAAACACACTCAGAACTACTCCAATTTCAGACTTGATGAACCAGGTTATTAATGGTCAAAAGTTTCAAGACAAAGAAGAGATTATTTCTTCTATTAATGAACAATTTAAACAAACTCCAGCAAACCAAGAATTTGAAAAGAGAATTGCAAATGTTCATTATGAATATCGGGATAGTATTGCAAATACTCGGACATTAAATTCTTCTTCCAAAGTGTTAGATAAATTAAAAACTCCGGATGAAAAAACCGTAAATAACATTATTAAGACTTATGATGTTAAAGAGTGCAAAGGTGAATCTACAACTTTAGATAGAAAGGTGCAATTTTTAAGACGAAAATTCCAACAATTGAAAGTTGATGCTCAAAACAAAGATAAAGCATTTGTTAAACAACGAAATGAAGTTGCTGAAATTGAAAAAGAAAGAAATGATGAACGAAAAGAATTCTATAAATTGCAAAAGAAAGAATACTTGAAGTGGAAATCCGATATTACCAACCAATATCAAGAATTGGTATCTCAACGTAATAAACTTCCAAAAGAAAAACGTGGAGTAAAACCAGATTTATATTTAATGTTGGAAAATGGAATTAAAGAATTAACTGATGAAAATGTTAAAAAATGTTACGAATTAAGATTGAAAAAGGATGAATTATCTACTCAATCGGTAAGACTTGCACATTCTCCAAATGCCATTAGACTTATGTTTGAAGAATTAATTAATAAATTATATACTTCTATAACAAATTATCATGCTGAAGTTGTAATGGATGAAATTCAAAATAATCCAAATAAAATTAATGCAATGATGTGTATGAACAGACAAGTTGAATTAGAATCATTCCGATATGATCCAAATCTTGGACCATTTTTAAAATATGCACTTAATTCCGATGTTATGCACTCTCTTGAAGATGAAGAAAAATATAGTCAATTATTATCCCAATATACATCCGAACAATTCCAAGAAAGTGCCAAATTATTATCCCAAGATATTAAAAAATATTATCAAAAATTATCTGATAATAAAGACAAAAACAATTTATTCTCTGATGAAGTAATTAATAGAGTCGGAGAAGTATTATCAATTATGATAGTAAAATTATCTCATGCAATTAATACTGTATTGAAAAGTAACAATAGTTTAAATACTATCAAATTAGATGTATTGGTTTCAGTATTTAAACCATTATTCCTCTTTTCTGGTGGTGATTTTGAATCTTTCCAAGAACAATTTTTAAGATAAATCAAAATAAATTATAATTATATTTAAACTTTTTTTTTTAATTAAAAATGTCTCGAAATTCAGGAGCTGCACATCCAATTAGGTCTTATAATTCCAATTATCAAACCCGGAAGTTGGATCCTAGAAGACGTGATGGAGTATTGCCATACCGAACTCCTTATCAAGATGATTATATGGAAGCACTTCCTGGCAATCCTAATTTGGGTGTTCGGGCAAATACGGTTGCATATACATCCGACCAAGTTCATCAGGTTCACCAAAATGCGGATTTTCTTTTACAAAATGCCATTGAAGATTCTAAAAAATTCGCAAAAAAGAAAATTTCTGATGATTTTGACACCTTGTATCAATATGTAGATTTAAGATTGAGTAATGCAAATTCATTTTCAAACTCCGGCAGTGCAAAACATTTTATTTATAATATTGGCAATTTGTCAAGAGGAAACGGGTTAAGAGAAAATTACTCTTCGGTTAATAAAATCAAATCTGGTAAACTCCGGATACATAATGATGCATTTCCAGATTTTAGTTATTCCGATGAATTATTTATAAGTATTCGGGAAACTACTAATAGTTATGCAAATAGTAATACTGATAGAATCCGGCGATATAACTTTAGACTTATTCGGGAAGCTGCATATTCGCAAGGTGATTGGAATGTTTATATTCCGGATGAAAGATTTTTTCAATTATTAACTTGGTCGGATTTTACACAAATTACTGTAACAATATCAAATATTAGTGGTGAAATTGTATTTCCAAGTCCAATAGTTGATGCTCAAATTATAGCTGGGCCAGTTACGACAATAATTGGAGAACACAATTTGGTAAATGGCGATTTAATTTATTTTGACCAACTATCTGGATTGTTTCCAGTTACAATAATAGACAGTGCAACTTTTACAATTCCATTTAATGTTGGAAATAATTATTCCGAATATAAAGTATTCAAATTTGATTTTACTTATAACTTAATTTTATCTAATATTAAACAGGATGGAGTGGGATTTAATTGTTGATAAAACTAAAGAGTCTACCGAATTGCTATCATACATAAAAGAAATAAACACATATTTATTAATTTACAATGGTTTATTGGAAGTAAAGTATGTAAAAAGTCGGAAATCTAAAAAGAAATATGAATCAATACCGGCATTAGTTGGCGATATTAATGTATATGATATTAACAAAATTAAATTTATATTATCCAGAAAGCCTGAACTTGAACCTCCGGCGCAACCAGTGGAAGATAAACAAAATCGCGAATATAATAAGCAATTTAACCAACCCAAAAAAGGAACTAAAGTTGATAATAATTTGGAAGAAATTAACATCCCGGATGAATTTAAGAACAATCTTTATGGGGATTTAAAGAATATTAATAATTCCAATGATGACTATTTGGAGACCCAACTTAAGAAATTAAATTTGCATGGTAATAAACCAAATAAAATGTTTGATATTGCAAGTGCCCAAAATGACCAATATACCAATACCTTTAACAGCAATACTAATACCTTTAACAGCAATAATAGTAATAGTAGTATTGGTAATAGTAATAATAGTATTGGTAATAGCCAATTAAACAAGGAAAGAATAGATATGAACTCGGATATGTTAAATTATCTTACACCGGATATGATTGATCCATCTGTAGATATTAAAACAGAAGAAGAAATTAATCAAGATGAATATCAAAGGCGCACTAAAGAATTGGAAAAATCTATTGAAAATAGAAAAGAACGAGATCGAGATATTATTAAACAAAATAAATTATTAAAACAGGAAGACGAACAAAATGAATTAATGAGAGATCGATCTTATGAAAAGGAATTGGAATATCAAAATAATATAGAACAGGAATACCAAGAGTTTATGAAAAAATATATAAAATAAATTAATTTGATTTTTAATTATTTTTTTAATATAAAATGAAGAGTCCAATCATTGAGAAAGTTGAAGATAAAATATTAGATTATTCGGATATTGAAAATTATAATAAAGCAACTAAAGTAAAAACTCATATTGCCAGTTTGTATATCAAAGATTGGTCTTGCCAATTAGTAAATTTATATCGAATAATTTTAACATCTTTTATTCCAACTAAACGCCTTTATTGTTCCCAAGTGAATCATACTGATACTGCAACTTTTACTGGTTTAATTAAATTGCGATGCGAAGATAATGTATTGGATAGTACTACACCACTTGGAAAGGTTGAATTAAAAGATGTTCATAATTTTGGATTTCGAAATCCAATTAAAATCCGCTATGGTTCATTTAAATATAATAATAGCGAAACTTTATTGAAATATAATTTTAACGATGTTATAATGGAAATGCCACCTCGGGAATCAATTCATATAATTGCAGAAGTCCAAGAAGCCCGATATATTGATACCAAACTGACCAAGCACAAGTTTTGTAAAATCTTTGCAAGGCCGGAAAAAGAATATCGGACTTATAATGAAAATGGTGTATCGTTAGATGAAATTATGAATGCCGACTTTGAATATTGTTCCGGTTTAATTCAATTTATATACCAAGATAGTATGAATTTAAAATCATTAATGGGAATTGTTAAAAATATTTTATTGGAATATTTTCAAGAAATATTGGACAATTATGAATCCCACTTTATGTACAAGGGTGATGAAATTGTGTTTAAATTATACAATGATTCTAGTACCATAATTGCAAATGCAATATTTATTTATCTTTATGACATATCTGGCAATAAAATAAATATTAGTGTGGAAAAGCCAACTTTATTGGTTTCATCTATTATCCGGCTAACATTAATATCAACTAATATAGATAACACAAAAAAAATGATGAAAACTGCAATTGAAAATATTATTTCTCATATTAACCAATTGAACAATTAATCAAGCTAATTGGGAAAATTAATTATTTTTTTTATTTCAAAGCAAGTTGTCTGGAAGTTGTATGGAAGTTGGTTTTATTCGGATCCATATAAATTTACTTTAACAAGTGGAATAATACTAAGTGTGATAATTGATGTTACTGCAAAAAATATACTATCTGGTATCCTGGTTGAATCATCCGATTCTGCAATGTACCGAGTTATACCAGCATAAGAAACTAATATGAAAATATACAAAAATATTGAAAATATCCACCAAATATAATACATTTATTATAAAATAATTTTTGATTTATATAATTAATAATATAAAACAAAAACATTGCGTAAATAAAAGCAAACATGGATAATGATATGATTGAAATAATTTCCCAACAATCTGCTAATAATGCACAAAATTTTATTTATTACATCCGCAAATTGATAGTAGTATTTACCGGTGTCATTACAGATGGCTCATTGGATCATTTTAATGAACTTTGGAGAATTGTACAAAAAACAATGCAACCATTGGATATTGTTGAACAAATGCATCCATATTTTTTAATTTTCAAAGACCAAATTGAAGAAGAAAATGTTGAATACATGCTTAATTTTGATTATTCAACTCTTATTGTGCAAGATTGCGAAGAATCAACAAGAAATCTTATACAGGACTTGGTAAAAAACATTAAGTCGGTTTGGATGCAAGATATATCCGGACAAAACGATGATATCCGGGATTGCATAGTTAACCTTAATCAGTGTTCAATTTTACACGCAGAATGTCAGCAACTATTTTCAGAATTTAATTAAATATTGAAAAAAAAAAATACATTTTCAATACTTAAATTAATTTTACTTTTAAACATTTTTTTTTTATAGAAAACGAAATGACTAAAAACGCTATTGTAAAGTTGAAACAGAAAATGCCAGATTTTAGTAAAATTATGGAAAAAATGTCTGGTGCGGATCCAAACTCCACCGATGTCAAATATTCGCACATTATTTATGAAAAATATACCAAATATCAGAAAGAAGTAAAATCAATTTACCATCGTACTCAAGAAGTTGAATCGATTTTACGTCAACACAATGCAACTTTGGAATTATTACCGGAATTTATTAGATATCTCCGGACAATGTATACCCAATATTTATCACATGATTTTTCATACTTGGATTCATATTTAGATATCCGGTCAGCTCCAGTTGGCCAATTATTGGATCTTAAAAGAAAATATTTTGAATTTTTAAATAGTCCAACTTTGCTTGTTATTATTAAAATGATAATCAACATTGGAAAATCAAATGTAAATAAATTATCATATATGCAATTTGTATCCGGGTGTTGCAGTAATACTATTTTTATTCCATTATTGAATAATATTGATGAAGTAAAAAGAAATGAAAAAATTGAATACCAACAATATACATTTACCGATTTGAATGAAGTTTTTAATTCATCAGAAATATTTTCAAAAATGAAACAAGAAAATAGATCTGCAATCCGGACTCATCTTATTAGAATGTATAGAAGTGGAAAGATTTTAAAACAATTAAAAGGATCTCCAGATATTGATACTGCAGATATGTTTCAAGGATTAATGGAACTTATTAAGCATTTAAAAAAGGATGTTGGCAAGTGTGATGGAGCATTTAAAGTGATTGAAGATTCTTATGATATTTTCGAACGCAATTTTAATAAATATTATAAAGAAATGATTTATTCCGGCGATCCAACTTCATTAATTACTGCATTTGTTGAAGATATCCTCCAATCCGATACACAAGGTTTAAATATGTCATCTATTTCCCAATTAAAGAAAATTGTTTCAAAAGTTAAAAATAAAACTATTCCGAATATGAAAGCTCGGACTAATAGAGAAATGCCAGCTGAACTAACTGGATTTTTAGATACTATTGATGAATATTTTGAATTATTTGATAATCAGAATGAGGAAGAACCAGATCCGGAAAAAGCATCCGAATTAATGGGAAAATTCAATGATATGTTTTTATAAAAAACAATAAATAAACAAAAAAATAAACAAAAAAATAAACAAACAAATAAACAGACAAACAGACAAATAAATAATAAAATTAAAAAAATGATAATTTTTTTTTTAATAAAATAATGAAAATATCAAAGATTATAAAGAATGATATTGAATTTTCTAATATGATTAAGAAATTTGAACAATTTAAACTTAGCAAAGTGTTTATATTTCTTACTGAAGAAAAATGTTCCAAAATTAGACGAAACTTGGAATGTAAAATTGATATTATAAATATTCCTCATAGTAAATTTCAAACTTTGAAAAAATCAGAAAATAGTATAATATCAAATAATCCGGTTGTAACAGTTATTATTTATGATTTACCAGAATATTCGCATGCATTATTATTAAATCAGTATAATTATGATTTTAGATATACCCGAATAGCTGTAATTAATAATAAAAAAAGATCATTTATAAACTTGTCTTATACAAATTGCTATAAATGGTTTTATTTGATTACTGATAATAAAAAAACTCAAAATGAAATTGCAACTATATACAATTGTTAAAATTACTTATTAATGTTTTTTTTTTTTCATAATAATAATAATGGCAAATAAAATTAGTTCAATAGAAAATAATATAATTTACATATATATTAATTATTTTAATTCAATTGCTCCAAAATTAAATTGGAAACAAATAAATTATCCGCTAAATAATTATAATATCCAAATAACCAATAATTGTATAAAAAAAAATAACAGAAATTTTAAAACAATAAATGCAAATGAAGTATCCATAATTACAAAAAAAATTGGCAATATTTGGATAGTTAATATTGCAGATTCTATAGATTACCGGAAATTAATACCACAATTCTTAATTGAATTTAATTTAAACAATCATAAATTGGTTAATAAATTAAATTATTACCGATTTTGTTATAGAAATATATCTGATATATTCAATGATACAAAATTTGAATTTGATCTTTTAAAATCTATTAATGAATGTAAAAATAATGACATAATTATTATATATTCTATGAAAATATTATACTTGGCAAAGTATATGGATGATGAAAATTTAAAAGTATATATACAAAAAATTATAAAACATAACATTTTTTTATATTATTACATCCGGAATAGCAATGGTAAAAATATAAATTTCAATTGTGTATCATATTCTGATTCTGATTCCAATTCCAATTCCAATTCCAATTCCAATTCCGGTTCCGGTTCCGGTTCCAATTCTGATTCCAATTCTGATTCCAATATTGTAAATAAATAAAAAAAAAGGAATAATTTTATTTTCTTGCACTTTTGGATTTTTTTTGATGTATTCGGAATTTAATAGATTGTTTTGTTTCGTCACTTAATAATGAATTTATATCTTTATTTGAAAAATTTATCAAATAAATTACTTTATCCAAGAATTGTGGGTTATTCAAAATGGTTTTCAATCTTTCAATTACTATAAAATCATATTTTTTCATAATATAAAAAACTACTTCAGGTGAGGCAAAAACAACAATATCTTCAAAATGTGTTTTAATTGTAAAGATTTCACTCAACTTTGGGCATATTTCAATATGAAATTTTAATACTTCCAAGTTATTAAATAAATCAATATAATAATAATTATTATCATTACATTTTTCTATGATATTTTCAATTGTGTATTTGGAATTTTGTAAAAATAATTTCACGTGATCAATTTCTCCGTAAGTACAAATCTTCATGTATATATGTAAAAAGTTTGCAAAATTAAATGCATCTTGGTCCAATCTTCTAATAATAAAATCTATAACATAAATGTTAAAATTATAATTTTTAGAATTTTCAACCAAACTGTAAAAATGCATATTAAATTCATTTTTGTAACATCTATAAAGTTCTTCAGCATGCTCTTGACAATTGCAAACAATTAAATTTTTTAATGTAAGACAAATCATAAACATATCATCATCTCGCACTTTTATATACTGTTCAGCACTTTTAATTGAAGATTCCCAAATATCCATTTTTTTAAAAAAAAAATAATCAAATTAATAATTTAAAATGTTTTAAATATTGAATTTGTCATTAACAAATTGCTTTAATTGTGGATTTTTTTTAATCAATCGTTGGCATTCCGAGTTGTGTAAAAGAGTACATCGGACAAATCCGGATCTCAATGTTTGGTTGGCCGACCATCCAAGTAATGTAAAGTTGCAGTTCCGACATAAAATTATTATTAACAATGTACTAATTGGCGATGTATATTGCTTCATAAATATACTATTAATTGTTTTATTATTAACAATTTGAATAATGCCGAATAATGTTCCATTTTTGTATGAATAATTTTTATTTTTTTGCATAATACCAATTGCCTTTTCCGGCCTGTTTTGCGATAATGCTTCAATAACTAAATCATCATAATTGTCATCACAAAACACAATACTTTTTATCCCAAAATATCTTTCAAAAAGATTATCTTGTTCAAATATACTCATCTTATCGCAACTAAACATGTAATTTTATAAAAAAAAAATAATCAAATATATTTAAACAATATCATGCAAATAGTGCATTGTTAATTCGTAGTAAATAGTTTCAATTGGCAATTTACATTGATTTGTATTAACACTTAAATTGCCACAATTGATAATTATGGCTTTTCCAATGTAAATAATATAAACTACTATTGCATAATCAATACCGGCAACTACAAAGAACGCAATAATAGAAATTATTAAAAATACATAAGAACTCACAAAATTGATAAAAACTATTAAAGTGGCCAATATTGCAATATTTGATAAAATCAGTCCTAATAATGCCCAAAAATATGTGTTAACCACATTATATCCAATTGTTGATGATATAGAAATTGATTCACATTTAGAAAATTTGTTGTAATGATATAGCAAATATTTATTAAATGGCTTAACATTGAACAATTTAATTTCTTGTGAAAAATCTTCTATATCAATAATTGGATTGATCATACAATCAAGCTGGTTTTGGAAAAATTCATTAATACCGAAAAGTTCGTAAAATTCATCTCTTCTGTTTTCTTTAATTGGAATATTTACCACACATGTTATAGTACTCCAATAAAATAAAAACAGATAAACTCCAATTGTAAAATGCGATATTGATAATTCGACTAATGGGTAGAAATCCATATCATTTAAATACATAAATGTTGCAGATATTGCAGTAAGTATTCCGCTTAGTAAAAACCAATACGAGTAAAAATGATTTTTTTCCACATATGAAATATCGGTAGATTCCCATAGTGAATAATTTTTACTAATTTTGTTTTTACTATAGCAAATAAACTTGCCATTTTCAACACTTAGTTTATTTTGTTTGAAAACCGAATCTACTAACATACTAATTTTATAGAAAAAAAAATAATCAAATATATTATCAAAATTCAATATCATTTTCAATATCATTTTCGTTATCATTTTCAATATCATTTTCAATATCATTTTCAATATCATTTTCATTATCATTTTCAATATTGATAAATTTGTAAAAATCGGTATATATGGCCGGATAAGATGAATACATGTTTATAGATACAGTATCACATTTTATTGTTATAAAATCGCCAATAATTATATAACATACAACTACTACTATGTCAAATAAAATAATAAATCCAATTAATATACTAGCAAGTATAAAAAATATATAAGAACCGGAAAATAACATAAACGGAAGAATAAATATTATGAAAATAATAGTTATTAAAGATAACACTGTTGCAACAAATGAAAATGGATTGTAAAATTCATATCCCAAATTTGGAGATAATATTACAGAAGAACAAGAAGTAATTTTATTTTTTGTAATTGTTATAAATCCACTGTTAAGTTTGAGAATACGTACACGTTTAAATACACCATTATATTTAAAATTAAAATAATGTCCACTTTCTTGTATATTAAAATAATCTTTAAAATCTTTAATTGACAAATCAGATGACCGAGGGTAAAACGCATGATTGCAATATATTTTGTTTTTATGAAATATTATCATAATAACACTAATTACAATAAGCAATATACCATACCCAATTGAATGAACTAAAGTGCTTAACATAATATCATTAGTAAATTCAAATATTAGTTCAAAAATTCCAGTTCCAGTTAATAACATTCCACATAGCAATATAAAATAACTTAAAAATCTGGAACGTTCTTCATAAGAAATACTATTGGAAAATCCCCAATAATAGTTAGAATTATATGAACTGGTAGATTTGTATTTCAAACCATCATTAGTTTTTTTAATTATGTTATCTCTAAATAGTGTTTTAAATTCCATTTATTGAATATTATTTTATTTAATAATAAAAATCAAATAAATTTGATTTAATTTTTAAGATAAAACAAGATAATGAATTATCAAAGTTGGTATGAAAACAAGATGTCAGAATTTGGATTTCCATCCGAATTGGATGTATTTAAACCTGAAAATTTTCAATTGGAATATTCAAACTTGGTTCCAATTATTGAAACTGATAAAAACCATTGTGTGTCCAATATCAAATTTGAATATAAAAAAGATGTTAAACATTGCCCCATTGAATTGTTTTTAAAAAACATAACAATGATGGATTATAAAAAGTTCTTAAATGTTAGCTATTTTTCTAGTTTATTATTGTCCAGTCCATTTAAATTAGAACTTTCGGAATTCAAAAAAAATAAAAATAATGATAGAAATAAAAATAATGATAGTAAAAATTATTTTTATTCGGTTTCGACAATTTTATCAGACCAACTATTGGAAGTTGTAAAGTATCTTACTATTCCAAATTTGAAAAAACTTCAACATTTAGGAATTATATGGAAAAATAAGTATTTTATATTCTTTCATATAAATAACAATTATTATTATAAAGAAATATTGGAGTACCAAATAAGCAACCCGGATTATGTTATTTGGAAAAATATAATAGCATTAGTTGAAATTATAAAATCAAAAAAGTTGGCAGAACAATCTTGGATGTACAAAATGTATAATTGCATTATTGAATTTAATTTAATTTATCATTTAACTGAAAAACCAAATTACAAAATATTCCAACCATTGTTTAATGAAAAATATATTAAACTGGAAGATAAAAAAAATATTTCAAAATTATCCGATAGAGACAAATTAATTTATTATTTTATCATGTACAACTTGGAAGATTTAATTAAATTTCTTATAAATTAAACTAGTATTTTTATTTTTTTTTTCAAGTTGGAGTTTTGACATAATAATATTATTGTTTATTTAGAACTATTTGCACTTTTACATCTTTGGAATTCTATTTTATTGTTTAATATTTCTAAATTATGAGGTTTTAATAAGTACCGAATATCTTTTTGTGTATTTTTAATAATCAAATAATTAATATCCAGCGATACATAAACATCTTCATTAAGAATATTTTTTAATTTGTTTACAATGACAAAATCATAATTTGTTAGAATATAATATAAACCAAATTGGTCATATTTATTTAGATCCAGCCAATAATTTAAAAGGTTTTCATTAAGAAAGATTTTTTGCAAATCCGGGAATTTCTCTAGAATAAACTTTATTGCAATATGATTAAATCGGCAAAGTAGGAATACAATACCATATTGCTCTTTATTAGAATATGACAAATCAAAACTTGGATTTATAAATTGGACCAATTCGGTAATATCTTCCAACATATCTAAACTATAGCAACTTCCGCATGTTTTAAGATACGTTTCTTTGATTAAATAACTATTGTAAAATCCATTAACAATTGTAATACCATCAATAACCGGTTTGATAGGTTTTTGCAAATAATTTATATAAATGTTTTTAAAATATGCAATATGATCTCTATTTTTGCAAGCAGTTATATAACTCAAAAAATAATACATAAATTTTTCATATGTACAATCAATAAGTAAATCTATAATATCATATCTGTTATAAGTTAATAATTCCTTAATATGATAAGGATATATTTTAATTTTTAAATAGTTAAACAACCGAAGTTGGCCTATATTTTTTTCTAAAATATAATTGTTAAACACTTTTTGAGACATTATTTTCTAAAAAAAAAAATCAATTAAAATCAATTATAATTACATCAAATCTTCAATATTGTCTTCAATATCTTCTTCTTCAACCATTTCATCCATTACAATAGTATTTAAAGTAGTACCAATATATTTAATTGTTTGGCCAAGTATTACATGCGACTTGGTAGATGTCATTTGGTTTTCTACTCCATTTAATGCACCTTCGTAAAATGCCTTAGCCGGATCTTTCAAATTAGATCGTAATAAAACATCATTTGGTTCTCTTTGTCTTTGGCCGGTTTCCGATATTGCACTAATTTCACCAGTTTCAGTCATAATGTCAGATATTAATTCATATTGATTTGGGGAAAAATTTAAAGCATCATCAAATGTATTATATAATTCATTAATAATGCAAGATTTGGCACCAATTATTCCTTCATATTTATAATTCTCTTGTGGAATATTGCAAATTGTTCGGTGTTTATCAACTTTATCAATTAGTAATATATTTTTCATATTAATACCAATTGTAAATACATAATAGTATTCTTTTTTAATAACTGTTCCATTTACAATTTCGTACTTAAAATTGGATTTTACAGACGAATTAGTAATTCCCGGAAAGTCATTAACTGTAAACTTTTTAATTAGTTGCTTATCAAATGCCAATATATCTTTCCAAATATCATTATTTCCTCCTGTAGTTGTTTTTTTTGTTTCAGTATTTGATATATATTTCCAATTAAAACTATTTCGGAAGAACAATATTAATAATACATTTTCGGAATTATCCGGATCATCGCCGGTTATACAAACAATATCGTCATTAAATACAAATTCCAATTTGTTAATAATATCTTCTGATAAAATTCGATACATTTTCATTAGTTTCTTTTTAAGTGTATATCTGAATCGGACCAAATAAAAATTGTTAATATTTAATTCAGTTTTGGTTTTAGTCAAATATGAAGAAACCAAGTCTTTATCTTTCGGATATTGTTGAAATTCTTTAACATCCATTATAATTTCCGACTTTGACACTACATATTCCAACTTTTTAGATGTTATATAATTGGCCAAATGAGTGGCATTTACCTTGCTATTTTCATATTTTGGCTTCAAATAAATATACATAAATTTGTTTTTCATATCTGCAGAAGCTTTTTTATTTAAGATTGATTTGGCATAATTTAAATTATCTTTGGATGTACCACCACTTGCCGATACATGATGCGCATCAATTAGATATTGCGTAATCGGAGATGATAACGATTGGCCTAATCGGATTCCAATTGGATCACCATAATCATAAAACGAACTCATGATTTTCCATGAAAAATGTTCAAGTAATAATGAAAATTCTTCCATAGTATAGCAATTAACAATATCTGGAGTAAGTTTTGATCTGATCCCAATTTTGCATAATGTAAATACAATTGTTAGTATTTTAGGAAAGTTGGTTTTCTTTTTCCGATGTACAGAATTAAATCGCAAATAGTGAATATTCTCACAATAAGTATCCAACATTTGCAATTTTTCATCTTGATTTTCATTAACTGGTTTGTTATCTTTGGGATTTTTCCGAATAGATTGTCGGAAGTTTAATGGTAATAAAAACTTTTCATCCGGAACATAAAAACCATTAACAGAATAAATTCCGGATTTAATATGATGCAATTCATTTCTATCCTGGATAAGTATATTTGCCCGACTTCCATATACTTTCTTAATTTCATCATCCGACATCAAGAATAATTCCAATTTGTTTTCAAAGATATTATTTCCTGCAAAACAATCACCACCGGCACTAAATTGGATAATATTATTACCAATACCGCGAACAGTAAAAAGTCGGTTATCCACAATTGCAGTTTCAATAGATGATATAATTACTCTTGAAAATGAACCACCTTCAGATGTAACAACATTTTTTGTCAATACATTTCGAGTAAGTTCCTCGCCAATGTTTTGAGTATCGGAAAGACTCCAACCATCCATATATGAATTTGGAATATACCCTCTGCAAGTTGGACTAAGATCAAATTGGGGCGACCAAATATTACTTCTGATATAGTCCAACTTTTGCTTTAATCGCTTATTATTAATCTTAAGTTGGCCAACTGCAGCAAATACATTATAAACATTACTGAGACTGCCTTTTGATCCAGATAAAACCATTTGCATTATCCAGTTTTCTTTTGGATTTAGAGATGTTAATATTGCATATAAATATTTGCTTCCCGGGTTTAGCATTTTTATAATTTGGGATTCTACATAATCTTGTATACTCATACCTTCTGGCGCTTTAACATTTCCTTCAATTAGCATATTATGAAACTCGGAAACTTCTCTCATAACTTGCGATTGTACCAGATCAATTAATTTCTTTGTTTTACTACTTAATCTTAAATCGGCATAACTAATAGAAAATCCTCTAAGATCGGCAAATCTTTTTAATACTTGCTGATGTATAAAAATTATATGCATAACCATTTTTGCACCAAGCATGTAATAAATTTCATGATAAATAGAACCTTTTTTGGCTTTGACTGCATTTCCACAAACAATTCCAGATAATATTTGGCCATTTTTGATAACAATTTTCTTATCGGATTCATCAAAATCTCCAAATAGTTCAATAGATTTATCTTTAAACATTGGAGAATTCATTTCATAATTAATATTCGGCATTACAATAGACATAATTTCCCTTCCAGTATATTCTTTTTTGTCAAATGAATAACTAATTGGAAGACTATTAAATATAGTCATTGCCTCGGATCTGCTAATAATAGTATCATGATAAGTAATAAGTGCAAATGCAAGTGCAGTATCCTGAGTTTGTCCAATAATAATAGAAGAATCGGTATATTGCACAATAAATTTACTTGGATGCAATGTTTGTCGGACTTCTTCGCGAGTGGATTCATCTGCAATAATTTTTCCAGACATCATATCACCATCAAAATCGGCATTATAAAATGAACACCCAAGCACATTAATACTGACATATTCAATATCAATTGGGCCATTCCAGACAATAATTTTAACTGCAGCAATAGAAGTTAAACTCAAAGTCGGAGATCTATTCATAATAATAATATCATTAGTCAATAAATGCCGATGTACAACATCTCCGTATTCAATAATATATTCTCCATTATTGTTTTTGAAAGTTTGAAATTGTTTGCTATAAACTTTAGTACATCCCGGATAATTGGGTCCATTTGATACGTATTTTTGCAAAATATGTTTATTAAATGGAGTAACAGTTTCTTTAACAAACATACTCATGGCATACTTCCGAGGTAAAGTAATTTCATCAATTTCAAGAGATGTATCGCAAGCAATAACAAATCGGCAAATCTTGCCAACAATTTTACCAACTAGCAATCCTCGGATAAGACCCTCTTTACCTTTCATAAGTGAATAAAGAGAATTTGGTTCATTTGCAGAATCAACAATTCCAATATATTTATTGTATGAATTAATCAATCCTAATACGTTGGTAATAGATCCTGATTTAATATCTTCTCCTGGACCAAGAAATCCAGGCGAATATTTATTCAAATTCTCTTCGATTTTGTCATTATATTTAATAATCATTTCAATATTGCTGGTGATATAATTATTACCTTCCATTGATTTTTTAATATTATTAATAAATCTAGTATTAACTGGCGGAACCAACATATACCGATTTATATAATTCCGAGGGTGTGCATTAATATCCAACCCAAGTTGGGTAACTTCGGAATCTTTTAATGATTCAAATATATGAAGAATATCGGTTGTATAAAGATTATCTTTGATATTAGAATGATTTTTGTTTTTTTTATACTTTTTTTTATTCTCACTGCCAACCGAATTCAAGTAATGAATTTCAATAATATGGTCACTAAAACTGGATCGTTTAAAATCCGGCTGAACATGATTAATTTCAAATTTGCTTCGAATTATATTGCCAGTTTCTTTGATTTGCTGGGCAATATTATTGCAATGATGGCAATACCGAACTTTCAAACTTTTCATTTTGGCAGTAAAATAATTAATAATTGATGTAACAAAATCCTTACTATTTTCGCGAATTGCTTCAATATTAAAATCCGGATAAAGTTCGGAAATACTAAGATCAAAAATAAATCGGTTACATTTGATACAAATTAATCTGACCCATTTAATAATCATTTTTTGAAAAAGTGGCTTCACAAGTGGCCAATTAAGTTTGATTTTTCCAAAATGCCCTGGACATCCTGGATTATTATCAACATAATTGTTGCAAGTTGCACATGGATAACTAAATTGCGCACCCATACGAGGATCGTAAGTTCCATTAGGATACGGAGTTTTATTATTTTCAATTTGTTTAATACTAGTAACATCAACAACGGCCAATTCTTTAATATCTTCATCTGTCAAAACACTAAGTTTGACAGTTTTAATAGTTTGAGGGCTACCGATTGATGACATTTAATTATTAAATGTATTTTTTTTAATCAAAAAAATAAAATTTGAATTAATTTTATCATTATAAAATATGGTTTTTCAGGACAGCAATTGGATAATTTGTGGTGGATCTCCGATTTCAAAGTATTATTATCGATGGAAACTAATATTCCCACTTGATTGGAAACATATCAAATTAAACCGATTTTTCGAAATAAATTGCAATTTTTGCAATAATACATCGGAAAAGTTCCATTTAATTGCCCGGATTGGTAATTTTAATATGGAATTGAAAAAACACAATATTGGCCAAATATTCAAATGTTGCAATATATGTCTATTAAAAAAAATACCAGATAAAAACAATAGGAAAATGCGATGTAATAGATGTTTGTTTATTCACCAAAATAAACAATTCAATTTATGTCCAGATTGCTGCTATAATAATGGTCCAATTTTTAATTATTTCCAATGCCCTCATTGTTTAATTTGGGTTCGCCAATTTGACAACCAACCTCACCAATGTAAATCCCGAGTTTGTTATATTTGCAATAATTTGAAGATTTGCTCGCATTTGATAAGAGGTCGGTATTTTACTTGCTCCGATTGTTGGTATCCTGGTATTTCCAAAGTTTTATTTTTGACATGCTGCGATAACATTTATTTGGAATTTAAAAAAGTTAAAAATGTTACATATATTTATCATGACTGTCTCCAAGACGAATGTATTAGCCATACTCAAGGTTTATGTCTGAATATCTATTGTAAACAAAAACAACTTATAAATTGCCCTGAATGTTGCAAAAAATTGTCAAAAAAATCTTTTTTAGTGCACCGATGTTAAATATATATTTTTTTTTTTAATTGGTTATATTTCATCATAAGTATAAACATATTTAAGTCCATCTTTTGAATTCCGAGAAACAATTTCCATATCTATTAATTTTACTAATATTTGATCACACATATTGGTAACTCTTTTTTTACTTGGAATTACCATATTTAGTTTTTTGTAATATGCAATCAAACTTTTCTTTTTATTAGTTTTGCAATTTAACCCTTTTTGTTTTTTTCTTTGATCGGATGCAATTTTATTTTCAGGTTTTTTAAGTTTAAAATATTTGTCTCCAATTATTCCAATCAAAATGTCATTTTCATTTCCCGAATAGTTGGTCTTATTAAACTGTTCCCATTTTCCATCTTGATATTCGTTTCTAGTATCATAATCTACAAACCAATTATTTCCTGCCAACTTTAGCTTTTTATACAAATTAAATACTTTTTTTGGTATTTCAATTTGCCCTTCTATGTGGAGCCGGAGTATCCGATAATGTTCGTCAGTAGAAAAATATACTAAAAATAAATATGGCAAAATTGGATTACCTATATTTTCATTTAAAAACTCATCCAAATTCATTATAATTAAATCTTTTGATTTATTAATTTCAATTTGATATTCACTAAAATAATTCTTTTCATATTTTTGCAAAAATGAATAATGGTTGGTATTAATATTTTTATATTTGTCCAAAGGTACTAAAATGTAATATTTATCCCGATTAATAATAACTTTATCTACCGATTGGTAAGAAAATCCATCCAAATGGAACCGATTAATTTGATTGTTCATAATATCATATAATGACAATTTTATATTAACCGGATTGTTAATATATAACAAATTATATAACACATATTGATATAATTTGTAATAAAACTTTTCATAATTTTGCAATCGAAAATTAATATTGGATGCCGGGTTTAATCGGATATAATCCCAAAGTTGCTCCTTGGTCCATACTGGATTTGATATAAATGCTCGTTTAATTAAATTATTAATTAGTTGGAACACGTATTGGTAATGTTCATAATCAAAGTAAGTTGATGTATTTATTTCCGATTTTACTTTAGGAATATTAAATGAAAGTGCACCAAGCGGGTCAACCGAATCAAATTTTCCAGTTTTGTTTATATAATTATTTATAGCGTATTTATTTATTTTTTTTTCAATAAGTTGGATTTCTTCATATTCCAATAGTTTCTTTTTATAGCGTCGATATTCAATAGTGTTTTCTTTATTATTTACCGATGATGTAGATAAAAGTGTATAAAGTCGGATATTTCTTTGGTCGGCCGGCAACATACTAAGTGCACCATTTCGAACTCCTCTACCTTTTATTTGAATGTATTTCGGAATATTAATTGTAAAATTATAAATAATGAAAACTCGGACAGCTTTAAAATCTACCGATTGTTGGATTTTTTGGGCACCCATAAATATTTTTGCATATTTTCCAAACTTGTTGGTGTTGTCGTTATAATTATCAATATACATATTTTGTTGATTTTCTCCAACATTCTTTTTGAGTGTCATAACTTGGGCCGGATAAAATTCTTTAGTTGGATATTGTTTGATCCATTCTTTCCGAGTTATGAATACTTCACTTGAATATGTATCCATATTTGGGGATTCTCCATATATGCAAAATCCATTTTGGTTTAATATTTCTTCAATAGTTATAATGCCGGATCCAACTACATAATGATGATATACTAATATTTTAATTAACGGATTTTCTTTAAGTTCTTTCCGGATAATATTTAAAAATTCTACTCCTTTTTGTGAATATATTTTTAAATTTTCATATTTCAACCAGGTACCGGACATTATAAAATAATCTTTTTCAATTGATATACTTATTCCGATTTTCTTTTTCCAATCTTGCGATGCTCCAAATAGTTTTTCTTTAATTTCCCGGACATCAAACATTCCAATTACTTCCATGTTTCGATTCTTAAAGTTGGGATGATCCGGATTCCATTCAAGAATATCTTTTGCAGAATAATCCGGATTTGGCACTATCATATCATGAATTATATTATTGTTTGTTTTTTCCGAATACAAATTGGCAGCTTGATAAGTTGTCTCATGAAGTGGCGTCATTTTACATTCGGTAAATTTGATATAATCTTTCTTTCCGGTCATTTTAAGGTTTTTTCCCATATAATATAAATCCGGATAATCACTAGTATTTTCTTCCAAGAATACTACTTTTCCAACAAATTCATCAAATATTGGTTGGAGAGAAACAGATTTATTTCCAAAATATTTATTTGATTCAAAATGAGGAGTTTTATAATCTTTAATTAAATTGGCAATATCAATTAATTCTCTCTTATTGTTATTAATAATAGTTGCAGATAAAAACAGTGCTGTTATATTATCTTTATAATAATCCAAAATAAATTGAATTGCAATTCCGTAATTATTTAATTCTTCCGAGTTATAGACCATATGAATTTCATCGCAAATTATATAAGATTTTTCAAATTGCTTTAATATTAAATTATTGATTTTTATTTCATTATTTTTATATTTTTTGTAAACATTCTCAGATGAAACATCCGAGTCAAGTTCGGATATGAAAAGACTATTAAACAATTCTTTATATCCAAAAAATTGATAAAATCCTTCATGGTTGGGTGAACTTATTCTTTTTTTTATTTTCAATAAAAGAGATTTTCTTTGTTGAAACAATTTATCGCGAATTTCACCATCCGCCTCTTTTGCTTCTCTAAACAAATTAATTAATTTGTTTTTTTCATCGGCAGTAATTATTCCAAGTTCCGGGTATTTTAATAATTCTCTCCTATAAACTTCCCGAGAAAACCCAATGATAATACTTGAATATTTCCGGCCAATTACATCATAATATTGTTTTGTCAATTTATTAAAAGTTTGGGCAACCAATAATGAAGTAAGAGTTTTGCCAGTTCCAGTTCCCATTTTCAATAATATTCGCGAAACTTGGGTAGTCGGAGTTACATATCGTTTAACAAATAATTGAGTTACAGTTGGCTGGAGTTTATCAAATTGGCTCCAATATACATAATCTTGAAATTTTGGAACATCTTCTAATTCCCGAAATTCCAATTGTTTTTGATAATTATTTTCAATATCCGAATATGCCATTTTGTTTTATTATCTTAAAATTGAAAAAAAAAATAAGTTATTAATAAATTATTTTATTTTATTAGTATGGATTTTGGGAATATCCCATGTTGGTAATATTATCATCTCCACTACTTGGTTCTGGTGATGATTTTTTCAATTTCATTATCATTACCAATAATACAACAATAATAACAAAGAATAAAACAACCAATGATGTCATAAGCCAAAACAAAGTTGGACTATATCCAGAACATGCACCGGGAATGTTTTGAATAAATGGAACATCGCACGCATCAAGACTTCCATCCATAATTTTTTTAGCTCCTTCTTGCAATTTTTGACGTAATGTATACATGCCTTTGAGTCCGTCTTTAACAAATTTTTGAGTCAAAGATGGAGTATAAAATCTGATTGATTGGGCAGTATAAGTAGTATCTGCACCGGCATCTGCAGCACTCTTCATATTGGATTTAATTAATTGGCCAACTCTATACCTGGCACTAGTAACTCTTTTGACATTTCCAGCTGCATCCTTTACAGAACCAAAATATAAAGCCGAACTTCCACCAAGATCGACTATATCGGCAGATCCGCTAGTATCAATTAATGATTGGTAAACTGGAGTTTTAGAAACATTGGTTCCTCCAACTGTGTTACTAACACAAAGAACTAAATCGGCAATTTTAGTGGATGCAATATTAGAATCACTTGTTGCAAGAACAAATGTTTGGTCAAAAATTAATTTATCTTTGTCATTTTTGGAAGAATCGGTACCGGCTGCAGATTTTGCAACAACTTGAAATGCAGATCCTTCTGGTAATTCAGAAAGTGATACACCGGAACTTGATCCGGATGGTAATGACATGGTTCCGGCAGTTGAAAAGTCGGAATCGCTTGATGATTCTTTGTATTGAAGCATTACATTTAAATCTGATCCTGTAAAATTATGCAGAGTGTAATCTGGGTATGAGTCGCTCATCTTTTTTAATGATACTATAAAAAAAAATAATAATAAATTATTTTTCATATTCTTGTTTTATTAATTTAATATTTTTATGATTTTTGTAAAATACAAATAACATTATTGATAATAATAATAAAAATATAATAATTAAAATCAAAAATATACTTCTTTGTCTTGTCAATTTTTTTTCTTCTTGTGTTGAAAATCCCTGTTTGATAGTTGATAATACCCCATTTATGTTGGCCGGGTTTGATGTTGCAAATGTCGGCGGTACAAAATCTCTATTATTGGTATAGAAAGTTGGAGTCAATTTGTTCATGTGATAATAATTTCCGTTGTCATACGAATCATTATAGGGAAATTGGGAAAGTGTTCCAAATCCAAATAAATAATAACCATCTACAATATTGGGAGAAAATACACCATCCGGGTCTTTTTCATTTAAAAAACTTTGAAAATCCATATTATTTAATAAATCACCATCTTCCAATGATGTTTTATAAGGTTGGACTTTGTAATCAGGGTCTTCCGGGTAAAATACTCGAATAGACTGATGATTTATATCGGTTGTAAATTCGGTAAAATTATAATCTACATCATTGTAAGTCGAAGATACCCCTGTTACTATTGTATAATTGAGTGATTGATTTTTTAAATTAATCGGTACAATGAAATAACTGTCGCCATATAGCATTTGATTATTACTATAAAGAGAATAAGATTGTTCATAATCTTTGATGGATACATAAAAAGTATTCGTATCACTATAAAAGTACGCACTGCTATTTATATATTCTCCAACATCTAAAACTGCCTGATACATATAACTTTGTTCTTTTGCCTTATCCTCGGTAGAATACAATCTAACCTGAATTTTAAATGGCAACCCATTAAATATATTTAAATTTATATTAATGCTACTGGCATCGTTACCCATTTTCTATTTATTAAAAAAAAATATTAAATTAACATAATTAATTTAGTTTGATGCATTTATCGCCTGAACAGTAATTATCAATTTCTTCTTCAATAATTTCATGATCCCGATTAAAATCATTAAATTTTAACGGTTTGATATTTTTAACCAATTCTTCATATTCCGATTCGGTAATTGATTCTTCCGGCATTTGAGGATGAGTTCCTTCATATAATGGCAACATTGATAAACCTTTAAGTTCGTTTTTATATTTCATAATCAATCCTGCAATTTTATCTCCATCCGACTCTTTAAACGTAATAGTACACGAAACTTGGTTATCCGCCCAATAAGTTTGAATCATAGATAAAATTTCAAATTGTTCTTCAATTGAATAATCTTGGCGAGTTCCAATGTCATAAGGATATTTAACTGGAAAAGTAACTACCCAAGTTGATGCAGATTGAAATACATCTTCTTCAACATGGTAATTATTTTTTACCAATATTTGATAAAGATCGGTTCTTTCTTTTGAAAATCTTACTCGGCGTTTATAAAATTGACTAATTGGCTTATGTATTCCAGATGTTACTCCGGCACAAATAGATACTGTTCCAGATGGTTTAATTGTTGTCAATTTAATACTAGTTGGAATCATCAATAAGTTGGAAATTATTTGGTCATATTTGGTAATTGCTTTATACCAAGTATCACAAACAATTGCATATCCTTTCAAGAATTTTTGATATTTATTAGCATGTTCAAATTGTCCCGAATACGTATCTGCCAATTGCTCCAATTCTGTTTTATGTTTTGCAAGAAATAATTGAATACCAGTTTGGCCAATTCCGATTCGTCTATTATGATTTTGAATTTCGGCAGTACCTTTCCAGTGAGGTGGAATAATAGTTACCAGTTTATTATACAAAACCATGTAATATAAATCTTTTTCGATATCTGCAATTACAGTTTTTAAATCTCCATCATAATTGGAAATATAAATTTCACTGACATTACATGTTTCACCACCGCCTGATCTTGGTTTTGCAGATGCATTAAGAGAATATCCTTGCAATCCAATTTCGCCACATGGATTAACACCATTAACTAATAAATCGTGATCACCCCAACCATCAATGATTCGGCCAAAGTGTCGGACATTATCTTGAAACCACAATCCAGGTTCACCATTGAATCGAACATTTTTAGCAACTGCAGTTATTATTTTTTCAAATAATTGAGGATTATTGGAAGCCTTTTTGTCAATAATTATTGAATTATTTGATGACCAAGCCCAAGGCATTCGGTATTGATATTTGGGATTTTCATAATTTTTAAATTCGACAGTTTCTAAATTTTTAGATAAAAATATTTGAGAACTGCGGCGAACATTTCCGGCAACAACAATAGTTGCCAATACATTGACAATATCGCAAATTAATACAGATGATAATGGTTTTCCAATATTGTTTTCCAATAAATACCGAATAATAGAAATACCTTCTGTTAATGGCCGAGACCCAGATGCTTTTCCGCCAAATCCTTTTAATGGTATGCCGGCTTTTCGAATTAATGAATAGTCAAATATGGTAATGTAAGAATTAGTCCCTGAAAGATATGAATTAACAAGAATCATAATTGCTTTTACCCAACCTTCTCTTGTATCTTGAATTTTGTGAATAACAATATGTTGCGAATAAAGCAAAAGTCGGTTTCTTATATAGTTGTATTCATGTTCAATATACAAAGTACCATTTACATCTTTAAATTTGCATTCTCCTTTAATTTTGTTAATATAACTTAAAATGTCATATTTGTTATTATAAGGTCGCAATGGTGCATACTCGGGTTCAACAATATTTATATGGCCAGCACCACGATCATCAAATCCAACTCCAACTCCAACCATAAGTGTATCCATAATATAAGCAAAAAAACTTCCTTTTACTTTTTCAATATTCTTGGACGAAATAAATGTGCAATTAACTAGCGACATTGATACTTTTTTTTCATGAACCATTTTAGTTCCCATTGCCCATAAACCTCTACCAGGAGGACTCATTTTGAATTGATAAATTAAATTAAACAAATAAGATGCTTGTTTTTCATATTCAGTTTCATCCCAAGATCCAAACTTAGTAAGTTCGTCCTTTAGTATTGAAAATGTTCCATTTACAACTCTTTCGACTACTTCAAAGAAATTTTCTTTTCCATTATATATTAATTCTCTATTGTGATCAAGAATATATTTGTTTCTATGATAAGTACGTTCAAGAGTAAATACTGCTAATGGGTCAAAATTAATTGATGAAAGTGCTTTCTTTTTTTCATTAATAATTTTGTCACTAAGTTTGAAGCTGAGATTTGGGTACATTTTGTTTCTGTTAATTATTATTTCTAGAAAATATAATCAAAAAAAAAAATAAAATTATTCATTGGATATTTACGATTTCCAATTTAGTTTTTTAACAATTATTATAATACCTGCAATAATTGCAATTACTATTATTGTTAAAAATATAAAAATAAATACATATAGTGCAATCGAATTAGCAGTATCTGCATTTCCAGCCATTCCCATTGTATAATAAATATTTTTATTGATATTGGAATTGAAATTGGAATTGGAATTGAAATTGGAATAATCAAGTGGGTCTAGCCGACTTTTGTATGCAGGTTTAATTAATTTATTTTGATTATATTCTGTAACCGGGGTAAAATATGGATCACATCTTTTACAATCCGGACCACATCCGTAACTGCAATTATACTTGCATTTACAATTGGAGTTATCCATTTAAAATTGTATATAAAAAAAAATAAATAAATTTAAATTTAAAATAAAAATAAATATAGTACTAAATGGAATATATTAGTTCTCTTGTAGAAGAATCTCGGAATCAAATTAAAAAATACAGAAAAAACAAATTATTCAAATTGGTAAAAGAAGTTGAATTTATGCTTACCAAGTTGCAACTTCCGATATTGGAATATTACGAAGATGATACTTATTATACATTATTAGTTTATCCGGATAACATGGCAGAAGCAAATATGGAAATCCGGAAGTCTTTAATAGATATTGGAAATGAATTGGGAATTGACAAAAATATGATTGTTTTTAAACCATATATTTATGGGTACATAACAAATGTTTTTTATGATAATTATAAAATAATAACAATTTATAATATGTTTTATCCAAAAAACAATTATAAATATCATATTAAAACTTACCATGGCCAATCCAGATTTGGCAATTCTTCAATACTTTATTCACATGTAAAATATTCTTTGGAAGAAATATGTGCAAGTTTGTACAATCCGGCCGATTTTGAAGATTATTCGGAACATTTATTGGTTCGACATGATATTATCCAACAATGGAAAAAAATAAATCCAGAAATATCCAAAATTGTTCAAAAGAATTTAAAAAAAAAAGGAAAGTTGGGAAACCAAATGATACACGAAATAAAAAAATACATTATAATTTCCAACTATGATCCAACTATTGCAATTTGTATTGCCAATATTAATGATAGGAAAAAAATAGAATCTATATTATCGGCCAAGTTTAAATTATCAGATAAAATTGAGAATTTTGCAAAAACCGCTCATGATCCCCGATTGGTCAATTATACTTATAAAGTAAATAACAATCCGGAATTGAGAATTTGGTATTCATTAAATTTTGAATTAGTTCCGACTTTGCCACATAACCCATTACATGCTCATATTCATGTTTGTCAAAGGTTGGCATTATCCGAATATTTGGCATATGAATTAATGAATGTAACCGGTGTTGCCAATTTGAAATTATTTTTATTTTTTAGTTTATTGAAAAAAGAAAAAATCATGAGAGAAAAAAAGGTGTTTATAGAAATAGAAAATTGCAATTTTCATGGTATAAATTATCCATTATTGGATTTTTTAAATGAAGTCCGGATTCAGAAAATTATTGAATTTAAAGAAAAAAATTCTAATTAATTATATTTATTTTTAATTGATTATAAAATGGGAGCAGAATCAGAATTTGGAAATGTACATGATGACTGGTTAATTTTGGTTCCGGCAATATTACTGGCAATTGGTGGACTACTTATGTACTATTTAACCGATTATGATCCAAATAATATATTTGGAGATTTTCTATATATAACAATTTGTATAATAATTGCAATTGCAGGATTGAAAATTATTTATGATGGATTTAAATTATCAATTTCTCTTCTTTAAAATTTTGATATTGTAATTAAATAAACAACAATTGCAATAACTACTACAATAACAATAACAATTAAAACCATTGCAATTGCACTAATTAATGAACTTAACACGCCGGCTCTTGTTTGGCTTTGTGCGAGATCCATTGCATTAGAAATTAATGTTGACACATCCTGGATTGTTTTATTGGTTTGATATGATTTGTAATAAAAATCATAAATTTGTCTTTTGGTTCCAACATAATAATTTTTTCCTCCATCTGAAAATACACATGCTTGTACAGTTGAATTTAATGAACCGCCGGTTATTTCACTATCAATTAATTGCTTACTGGTAAGATTATTTTCTACAATATTTGCAATTGTTGCTTTTAATTCTTCCTTTTGGTCTTTATCAAAAAGATTCATTCCTTTTAAATTTTGAACTTGCTCGGCAGTCAATTGATTGGTAATTTTATTATGTGCAGTTTGGGTAGTTTCTTGATCATTAAATATGGAACTTGATGCTCTGGAAAAAGTAGAATTTTTTTCCACAATAATATTTGTGCAATCAGATGATTTATATGAAATTTGAATATTTTCATCCTGGGTACTAACAGATTCACTAGTTTCAGTTATTTGCGTTGCTAAAACCGAACTTATAATGCCAGTTATAATAGACGCTTTTAAATTAGTCTCTTGTCCCATTTTATATTAAAAAAATTTAAAAATTATAATATTAAAAAAATGTCAAATGATTGCCCGGATGATTTATTATTGCCAAAAATAGAAGGAGAACCGCGAAAAAGAATTTGGTGGGGTACTAATGATAAAAATACCAAATGTACACCTTATACTTGTACCAAATCGGCAGATTGCCAAGATGCTAGTAACAATTTTATTTGTGGAAAAAATGGAACATGCGTGCCGCGATTGTGCAAATTAAATAGTCAATGCCCAACCGGATCTTATTGTAATGATGCCGGATTATGTGATTCTACTATTGATCCTGCTATAAATTATCGAATTTTAAATATCATGATGTTATTCGGAATTGTCATATTGATAATTTTATTTGCAATTCACTGGGTGCATTTTAATAAATATAAAGCCCATCATGAAAAAAAAAAAAATAAATCAAATTAGCATTCTAGATTTAATTGATCAATTTGGTCTTTCAACAATACTTGTTTACGAACTGCATTTTTATAAAACTTGGAAGATCTAAATTGGTTCATAGTATGAACTTCATTAAGATATTTATATGGAATATCTAATTTATAATAGTTGGCCAATAATGTTTGAAAATACAAAGGTTTCTTGATATAATATAAATAATTTGAATTAGTTTCATCAAAATCTATTTTTCCTGTTTGTTTATATTTTTTATAAACAGGAATAACTGTTTCCAATAATGTTATATTTTCTATATAAATGTTTGTCATTTTGAATTTTGATTGAAAATAATTTCTAATAAGTTTTATATCAGGATTGTTGATATTTCTAATATTCACTATTTTTCCTTTTTTGTAACTATCTAACAATTTACTCATTCTATCATTAAGATTTATTCCGTTGCACTTACAATGAAGTTTTATTTCTTTATAATTTAAACCATTATTTGGCGAAATATTTAAAGTGTAATTCGAACACTTATTTGAAGAGAAATCTGGCACTGCAGCATGTATATTCATATTATCGCATTTTTTGTGTATACTATCATGTCTAATATACAATGAATAATTGTCAAAACTTTCTGTCACATTACTTAATTCAATAATGTAAGAGTTGGAAATAAGTTGTTTAAGCATTTTGTTTATTTAATCTTTAATAATCATTTTTTTTTTATTTTCAATTTTGCAATAAAAAAAATATTAAAATTTATTGAAATTGCAATTTAGAATATGAATATAACCCAATGTATGTCATATCGTCATCAGTAAGTTGGTTATAAATCCGAGATGCATCAGATTTCATATCTGGAAGAAAATCTGTGACATGACCGGTTTCTACTATTTTAAATCCCAACTTTTCAAAATAAGTATTTACCATTCCAATATTGACCAAATTTTCTTCATATAATTCGGATGAAAATGGAAGTTTTATTTTAATTTTTTGATCAAATAAGTTAAGTTGGTCGGCATCATAATGCTTTTCAATTTTGTATTTTAAAACTTCATCTTGGTGAACCGACCATTCTTTTTTTCCTTTTAACAATTCTACTATTTTGGCGCCATCCAAAGTTGTATAAATAAAATATCCTTCTTTATGAATTGTTTTGGAAACTAATTTGGAAAAGTTGGCCAAATTATCTGGATTTGATACCAAATAATGTATTGCAAGATTGCAAATTACTAATCCTGGATTTTCTGGTAAAATTTCCAATATTGATTTAATTGTTGGATCGGATGGTTTAGTCAAATCCCGGACTCCAACATATGTTTTCATTTTAAGAGATCGGTTATACATACTTTTCATTAATTCATATCGTTTTAACAATAATCGGCTAATTGCAACAGAATCGGAATCTAAAAACAATCCAGTTTTAAATCCGGAGTTCATAAATCTTTGCAAATCTTGGCCTTTACCAGATGCCAAATCCAATACTGTCAAATTTGGAACTTCTTCTGATGCAACTTGGATAAGTTTGGATTTCATAAATGATATTGCAGCAGTTTGAGCCCAATAGATTTGGTTTTTATCTTGTGAAAAATAAACATCAGTTGGAGGTTCCCACATTTTCTCAATGATTACCGGATTTTGCGAAATAAACCAATTTGGTTCTGCCGACTTTACAAAATCATTTCCAAAATAGTTTGATTCATTAATTCTATCTACCCGGACTCCATGAAATTTCCATTCTCTAAATCCGGATTTACCAAGATTCTTTTGTTCATTTGCCGACTTTTCAAATATTGGCTCTAATTCTATGAATCTCCAAAAGTGGTGTGATATATTGGAATCAATAGTTGGAGTTTTTAAAATGCTTTTTTCCAATTCTTCAGGAACGTACCAAATAAAGGCATTTGGATAGTCGGCCGGTGAAAATTGTATAGGAATATAATTTTTATATTGATCCTTTGGAAATATTTTATTATATCCAGATAGCGGTTTTAATCCTAATGCGTTTAAAGTATTTTGACTAATTCCGCAAAACAACAACCATATTGAATACCCGGCTCTATATTGAAATTTGGAATCTTTCCGGAGAAACTTTGGCAATTGCACAGATAAAAAATCAATAGTATTTTTTTTTTTAATTTTATAATGATGTGTATTATCATAATTTTCACCAGATGATGTCATAATATATCCATCTATTGGATATTTAAAATCATCTTCTATTACCGATTTGAAACTTTTTCTTAAATTGCTAGTAATATAATGATAATTTTTGATTTCCAATTTGAATGGCCGACTTTTAACATCAACAATTGGCGGATTATTATAAAACTTATTTAATAATTCCAACCTATGAGAAAAATCTTTATCGGTGCAATTTTCACCACCAAACATTAATATATCAAATCCAACTATGATCAATTCTTTATCATTTACATTTGCCGGAATCATTAATTCGCAATCAATAATAAATTCATTTTGAGATGATAATCCGTTTAATATGTAAACTCGGTTGGACACCAGTGCATAACCTTTATCATAAATATAAAGACAACATCTGTAACCATCGGCCTTTTTTGTAATATAATAATCAGTTGGCGGATATATTTCATTATATGTTTTCATATCCAATGTATTGGGTTTTGATAGTAAATTTTTAACAGATTTTAATTTAGATTTGTTTCCAAGCAAATTGTAAATATGATCTAATTTTTCACTATGAGAAATGATTTCATCCAATGGTTGAATACTTTCCAATATTTGGTAAAAATCAAAATCGGAAGTGTTTAATTTGCCAGGATCGTTAAATTCTATTTCCATTTCCATTTCGGTATTGCTTGGATTCGAAATAAAGTTTTCATAAATTTGCTTTGGTTCAGTAAAACTGGCAATGTTTCGAAACAAATTGGTTCTTTCAATTTTTACCAATTGTTTATTTTGAGAAAATAATGCATATGGAATTTCTTTTACTTGGGTAATATCAATTCTATAATTGCCCAAGTTGATGCTGATTCGGTTTTTAATTCGGAACATGTTAATTGTATTACTTGCAGGAGATGTAATTGGGGTTTCCGAACTAATAGTAAGTTTTACCAATTTGAAATTTTCATAATTATTTGAATATAATCTTTTTTTTCGATACACCTCTTTACTTTCCGAGTTTTGATTAAAAACCATTTTTTTAACATCGGATTCATCCTTCCCAGCTTTGTAAATTATATTGACACTTTGCTCTAATTCGGTTAATTCCGACCATTGATCGCGCATTTCTTTGAGAATTTCTACAATATCTTTAGTAGAAATTTTGATGCGATATTCAACTTCAATATTTTTGCCAGGTAGGTATTTTTCAATAATGGAATTCATATTTGGATTTATTATTATATTTATTAATCAATTATATTTACATTAATAAAAAAATCTCAATGTCGGAACTTGATTTTGATATTTCATCTGTTTTATCTGGAGAGTCAAATACCACAATAAATTCATCTAAATTGGCAAGAGGTTCCCAAAGTATTACTCATAGGCCGAATCGGGCAACCAAAGATAAAAAGAAAAATCTATCCGATACTCACCGGCCAAATAAAAATATAGAAATTCCAAAATTGACAAAAATAAAAAGAGACAAATGGAAAAAACTTCCCAGGAATACCCATATTCGTTATAAATTTCAAAGTTGGAAGAATAAAACTGATTACGATATCAAAAGTGCATTCATAAAAGGATTTGAAAAAAGCAAATATGGAGATAAATTGGTAGTAAAATCTGGTAGTAAAATATACAAAGTAAATTTTAAAAATATTAAATTTATTTATATTTACACCCGGGACTACATGTTATTATACAATAAGAAACCTGCCGGGGAGTATTTAACATTAAATAAATTGCATAATATGATAAAAAATATAAAACAAAATAAACCGAAACCGAAACCGAAATCGAAACTGAAATAAATCACAATAAAAAAAATAACAATAAAAAAAAAAATAATAATATTTTTAAAGTTGCCAAAGTTGCCAAAGTTGGAAGAATTTTATGTAATAATTACTTTATCACTGCCTTTTCTCTTGATAAAACCGGCCGGAGTTGCAGTTCCAAAATAAAGTGGAGTTTCTTCTCCATAATAAAATACTGCTAATGGAGACATTCTGGTACTTCTGTGTGGATTTTGGACATATGTAGACTGACCATATCCTTTTGCATGATCTTCTTGAAGTTGCCTTTCTATCCAAGTTCCGATTGGGGCATTACTTGGTGAATAGTTTTTATATAACATATAATTTTTATAACTGCGTCTATTGAATAATCCCATATTGTCGATATGAGGATCACTAATGAAGTTTTGTTTGGGAGCTCTATAACCGGACATTTTAATGTATAAAATAAAAAAAAATATTAATATTATTTTTAAAAAGAATTATATAAGATTAAAATCAATGGAAAAGAATTTTTCAAATATTATTAATTCAATTAGTGTTACTTTATATTACCAGGTTCATCATGTTATTCGGGGTAAATCAATTAAAGAAGAAACTGGTGGCCGGTTATCCGAAGTTGGATATTTGCTTTTCCAAAATAATATAATTGATTATGCCGAAAATATCCAAGATCCAAAAATGTTTTCTCACCAAGTTAATGCATTTTACAAATATTATGTAAATACTTATACTGCGGTAATTAATAAAAAACAGTTTGTATCATATTTTTTATTAAAACACAACAATGCAAAATTAATCAATAAAATGGATAATACTGAAAAAATGAATTGCTTTCGAAGTATATTTTACAATACAATTATGCAATATCATGAGTATTTAAATAAAACAGATGAATATATGTATTATTCAATTGAAATAGATAATGATACCCGGGCAGCATTGATCAATGAAATAAAAAAATTATTATCCAGTAATGCAGTGCAAATAACATACAAATTATTAAACCCGGATTCTGCAAATGTAAGTATTTACCAATATCGGGAATTGTGTGCAAAGTATTCAATGATGGAAAAAAAATATAAAAAAAAGATTGAAAAAAAGTCGGCAGAAGCAGATTTTTATCGAAATAAATATCTGAAATTAAAAAAAAGTATTGATGTCAATTGGGATACAGAATCTATACTAAGCAGCCAAAGTAGCCAAAGTAAGAAAAGTAAAAATGAAGATATTCATTCCGATATTGAATCGGTATTTTCCGATGTTACCAATTAGTTGTTCAATTATAAAATATTACATTGGATTTGATTTAATTCTGATATTTTTTTTCTAATTTCACTAATTTCTCCATTTCCGGTTAAAAATATTAAATTCTGGTGGTATTTTATGATAGTTTCATTATTTTTATCCAAGTATAAATCTCCTTCCAATAAATCATAACTTAAAGTTCCAATTAATTGATTTAATTTGTTATATATGCGAGTTCCAGATTCCATATTTTGACTAATATTGACTCCCATTTCCTTAAAGTCGGCAATCAAAAGTTGCTCTATATCATCCCGAGTTTTGCAGTATGTCATTTTATAAGCAGAAATAATTTTTGGAATATCAACATGAAATCGGTAATTCAATTTGGATTTGAGATAAAAAGAAAGTTTGCAAGTTATAAGTGTATCATAATCAACCCCACTTTTTTCCATTTCTAAAATAGTTTTTTTATTTTGTTCCTCAATATCCAATATTTTGTATTTGCAAAGTGGTAATATATGAATAATATTATCAATGCAGTCAGATCCAATTTTATAGCATACCGATTTATTTGGAATATGTTTATAAATTAATAATGTCATATGTTTTGTTTAAGAAAAAAAATATATTTAATAACAAAAAATGGGGCCATTAGCAATTTTAGGAGGAGCTGCATATGCAGGAAAGAAACTCAAAAATAATCGAGGAAGTAGAATTTTATTGATTATAGTTATTGTTGTTATAGTTTTTCTTCTGATTTTGATAACATCTATTTTAGTTTATTTTGATAAATATATATATCTTGTCATACCTTGGATTGCCGGGGTTGGCCTTATAATTGGAATGGTGTTTTTATATGAAAATGGAAAAAATTCAAAAAATAATACCAGTTCAAATAATATATCTATTGGGGTACCGCCAAGTAGTATGTTTTATGGTATGAATGAATTTAGTGGGGGAAACTATCCATCGTACCAACCAAGCAAACCATACCAATCATACCAATCATACCAATCATACCAACCAAGCAAACCAAGCAAATCTTACCAACCAGATAAATTAGATAAATTAAAAAAAATGGATAAATATCAAGAATTGCAACATCGGGCAAATTCTCAAAATCAACAAGTAAAAACCCAATCAAATCCTCAAACATTGGCCGAAGTTACTCCATCTGAATTGAGTGTTTGGGAACGAACCGGAGGAAAGGAATTATTAAAGGAACTTATCGAAGATTAGGTTATTTTTACAACGAAAAATTATTTTTTTTGTTTTTTAATTTGAACAAGTTGGAAGAAAAAAAAAATTGATTTTATTAATTAAGTTTAAAATTAGGAAGAAAATAAGAATGAATACAATCTCGCAAGATATGAAACAAGAATTAATTAGAAATTTATACACAGATGCTAAGAATGCTAATATTGTTAATTTACTTTCATCTCATTCAATTTACTACTTAAGTTTGATTAATTGCAATTTTGTTAAACCATTTTCGGATATTAAAACTTATCCAACACAAGATTATTCTACATATGTTGGATTTTTACTAACAAGTGTTTACACTCCAGAACCATATTTAAAATATAGAGCTGGTGCAGTAACAAAAACAATTCATTTATTATTCATTAACTTTGCAAACCAAATGGCAAACAAAGAAGGTGTTTTATATGAATTTATTGAACATTACTATAATTTTTACATGGATGCAGAAAGAGAAGGATGTTTTGGTATGTTTTACAAACCAGAAACTGAAACTAAACTTGATTATCAAAAAAATACATTGCATGAAGATGAACAAAAATCATGTTATGATATTCTTAACTTGGAAAGAGAAAAGTGTAAAGATGTTATTTCATCTCAATTTACTGTTGAAGATTATTCAAAAGTATTGAAAGTTTTATCTCATCTTATATCATTTTATTATATTGATCCAAAAAAGAGAACTGGATTTGATAATAATGTATTTGTTGGAATATTTAGAAAAGAAATGTTTTCATGTAAATTTCCAAAAAGTGCTGAAGTGTTATACATTCTTTCTCATTTAATCAATATTTCTTCTGCTGCTTCAACGGTAAGAAAAACAACAAAAACAACAAAAGAAGTTGAATTGGATGTTAAAAATAAAATTAATGAATCTAATAATATCATTAATGAAGATCTTGATCTTGAAGGATTAAGTATTTAATTTACATAATTAAATAATTTAATATTTTTTTTTTATATTTTTTTTATATAAAATTACGTAAAATCAATAATAATGAGTAATAATACTACAGAAGGAACAAAATTAAAAGATGTTAATAATATCGATGATATACTTTCAAAACAAAACCAAAACAAAAAAAAAAAACAAAAACAAAAAAAAAAAAAGAGAAAAACAGAAAGATCTACAAATAAAAATCAAACTCCAGTTAATATTTCTAATATTTCTAATAATTCCGATACTTCTGATACTCCTGATATCCTTGTTGACACTAATGTTGACAATAGTAATAATGGTCAATCTGGAATTGGAAATAATGTAGATGATACTAATGAGGAATATAATGCAGTTGAAGTTATAACTAATACAGATGAATATGAAGATGAAGATGAAAAAAAAACATTTGGAGAATCTATAAAAGATGCGTACAGAACAACAAAACAAAAAATATTTGACAACAAATTTAAAATTTTACTAGTATTAATAATTTTTGGATTATTACTGGTAGTATTACTGTCATATTTTTATTCCGATACACAAGTTGTATATTTCACCGGGGTTTGGTATGATGCATTTAAAAATAAATTAGTTATTGACCCAGGAGTAAATCCGGTTACTGCAGATGATTATAAAACAAATGTTAATATAACATTTTATTTGCAATTTCCAGAATCAGATGATGAAAATTCGGAACAATTGGATGAACCAGTTCAAATGTACGGGCAGTATAATATCAGAAGTACAGGGAAAAATATTCCATTGTACAAATTATTTAATACTGTTAAAAAATATAATTTTTATCCAAGCGGTACTACTGGATATGATTCCCCAAAGTTGCATGTTACAAGAACATCAGATGGAAAAATACGAATTAAAAATGAAATAACAAATGACGAAAGTGTATTTTTTAAAGACAACAATGAAACTTATAATATGTTCCCATATTTGATATATTATGAATAAAAAAAATAATTTTACTCAATTGCAAGTTTTAATATGTATTAATAATTGGGAATTTAGATAAAATAGTTTTATTCGAACTTATTTTTTTTCCATCTCGGTAATATTTATTATTTTCCAATTCAAATATAAGTTCCGGATATGCATTTATCAATATATTAAAACCTTTTTTTGATTTGGAAACACAATAAAAACTTTCAAGTATATCTGCCAATATTTCAAATGCAAAGTTGGTTGCCCGACTAGTTGGATTATCCGAATTTGGTTTTATCTTGGCACATATATTTACTTTTATTGCCGATTCATTAATAATTGGCATATTCTGATTAACAATTTGTTCAAAGTCGGCCAGTTCTTGAGGAATCATATTTCTATATTTAATACTTCCATTTTTACCCAATTGGCCTAATAATATTTTTTTAATATCAACTTGAGAATCATTTTGAAATTTCATTTTTTCAATACATTCCTTTATTCTTTTATGTATATCAGACCGGAATTTATATTTTGCATAATTTATCATATTAGAATTATTATATTGCCTTTTCAAAAATTCAATTTCTTTATTTCGAATATTTTTAATTGCATCATCCCAGTTAAATGGATGTATTTCAAATAATTCTTTTACATTTTTGACTTTTATCAATTCATAATTCTTTCCATAAAATTTGAGTATTACTCTATTATGGATTTTTCCATCTCCAATTGATAATGTCCCACACATTTGATATTTTTTATATTCATCTATTTCTTGTTGAACAACATCTTCATTATTCCGACGTTTCTGTTTAATCCAGTTGAATTTTTCACTATTAATTAGTGATGCATTTTCATAAGATTTTATTGTTGATTCTTGGACCTTTCCTTTTGTAGTATCAGAAATTGATTTAGTTTCATCCAATGATTCTTGAAATTTATCATAACCTTCATCAGATTCATCTTTTTCATTTGGGTATTTATCATATATATGATTCTCCTGTTCTATAAGAGTGTTAATATATATATCTTCAAACTGATTAATAGATTCATTTCTTTTTTTGATATTTTCTATAATAACCCGGTAGA
>Ga0102928_1000062_pt1 | contig 54152 bp, 50 predicted proteins | sample SalPonR1_B_D1_MG_FD_78504 | JGI IMG/M metagenome (GOLD analysis project Ga0102928, IMG submission 78504) | Salt pond soil microbial communities from South San Francisco under conditions of wetland restoration - Salt Pond MetaG R1_B_D1_MG | ecosystem: Environmental > Aquatic > Marine > Intertidal...
CCGAAAAGATCCGCCAGTTCGCCAACCAGTCGGGCGGGGTCGATGGGCTGATCGACGCGAAGAACCGCCAGCTTGCGCTGATCGATCAGGAAATCCAGGCGATGACCATCTTGTCGGAAAAAGGTCTTGCCCGCGCCAGCCAGTTGATGGGGCTGCAACGCAGTCAGGCCGATCTGCTGGGCCAGATCGCCGAACACAGATCCGAACTGGCCCGTATCCAGAATTCGATCCGCGATGCAGAACTCGAGAAGCTGCAGGGCGAGCGCCAGATCAAGGAGGAAGTGGTGACCGAACTGCGCGAGGTCACGACCTCGATCGAGGAATTGCGCCAGCAGATCACCACCACCCGCAAGCAGCTTGAGCGCGTGCATGTGCGCGCTCCCAATTCCGGGCGGATACATGAAATGCAGATCACGACCATCGGCGGCGTCGTGCGCCCCGGTGAGACTCTGTTGCAGATCGTGCCGCTGGATGAGGGCGTGGGGTTTCGCACCCGCATCAGCCCGAGTTCGGTCGATCAGGTCTATCCGGGCCAAGCCGCCACGCTGCGCTTTTCGGCGTTCAACCAGCGCACGACCCCGGAACTGCAGGGCTCGGTCGTGGATATTTCGCCGACGTCGGTACTGGACGAGGTGACGGGGCAGGAGTTCTTCTGGGTCAACGTGACGGTGAGCGACGAGGAACTGGCCCGGCTGGGGGATCTGGATCTGGTGCCGGGCATGCCGGTCGAGGCCTATATCAGGACTACGGACCGTACCGTTCTGAGCTATCTCGTGAAACCGCTGAGCGATCAGATCAACCAGGCTTTCCGCGAGGAATGAGGCGCCCTCGGGCGTCGTGAAAGCCGGGAGCCGCGCGCGATCACGCGGCGCGGTTGCGCATCACCAGCACGGGGATGAAAACGCCAAGAAGCACGAGCCGAAAGACGTGATGCGCGGCCACGAGCGCCGGTTCGAGCCCGGTTTCTACGGCCAGCGCGGCCATCACCTCGACCCCACCCGGAGCGAAAGCCAGCAACAGCGCCGCAGGCGACAAGCCGATCAGACGCGCCGCGATCAAGGCCCCGAGCGCGGCCACGGCGCAGGTCAGCAATGTGGTCACGAGCCCCGCCGAAAGGGCGGCGGTGAATTCCCGGCGGGCAAAGCCGCGAAACCGTGAGCCAATGAGCGAGCCCATGCAGATGAAGGCCAGCGATGTGAGCCAGGCCGGGGTCGTGCCCGGCGTCACATCGGTCCCGTGGCTGATCGCCGAGACGGCCATCGCCCCGATCAGGAGCGGTGCGGGCACCTTCAGGCGCTTGAGCAAAAGGCCCAGGACGATTGCGACGAGAAAGATCAGCGTCAGCGAGAGGGGCGTGATCGCGCCGTGATCGGCCAGACGCGAGCGCCCCTCGATCCCCCAGAGCGACACAAGCACCGGCACCAGCAGCGTCAGGAGCAGCACCCGCACGGTCTGCACCAGCGCCACGCGCCGAAAATCGGCGGAGACATCGGTGGAGATGCTGAGAACATAGCTCAGATGGCCGGGCGTGGCCGACATGAGCGCGGTCATCCGGTCAAAGCCGAAGACGCGCATCAGGGCAGCGCGCGCAAGGATCAGGGCCGCAAAGAGCGTGACGCTCAGGACCAGCAGCGACAAAGGCCATGTCATGGCCGTGTCGATGACCTCGGGGGTGACGGTGCTGCCGATGGTGATGCCGAGGATCACGAACACCCCGTCACGCAGGCGAGGCGGAATCGCGGTTTTGACGCCCATGATCGTCGCCAGCGTGACCACGGCGGCCGGGCCGGTCAGAACCGCCGCCGGAAAGCTGATCAGCCAGAACAGCGCCGCGCCGATGGCGCCGATCGCAAGGGTCGGGAGCGCCTCTTTCCACTCCGGGTCGATCGTCATCACGGGCCCAGCGGTAATGCGGCGGGGTCATGCCCAAGGATGCGAGCGAAGTCGCCCGTGCCGACGGCTTCGTCCCCGATCACCGCGGCGCCCGGGGCAAGCTGGTGGCAGGCGAATGGGCCGACCGACACATTGGTCAGGTCCAGCACGCAGCTCCCGGCAAGCGGGCGTTGTGCCGATCCGTCCTCAGTCGCCATCGGCCACCCCTTCGGCCCGTTTGCGCGCGCGGTAAGCGCGGTAGCTGGGCAGGATCACCAGAAGCGCGGCCAGCACCAGAAGACCGAGCGTCATCGGGCGTTCCAGAATGAAATCGAAACCCTGGTAAAGCTGCATCGCGCGGGCGAAGTTGTTTTCCAGCATGACCCCGAGGATGAACCCGATCAACAGCGGCGCCAGCGGATAATCGGCAAAGCGCAGGATCGTGGCGATCACGCCGAAGCCGACGAGGATCAGCAGTTCGGTTGCGTTGTTCTGGCCCAGGTAGCTGCCCATCAGGGTGAAGAACAGGATGAACGGGATCAGGAAGGTGCGCGGGATCGTCAGGATCTTGGCGATATAGGGGATCAGCGGCAGGTTCAGGATCAAGAGCACGAGGTTGCCGATATACATCGAGATGATCACCGCCCAGAACACGTCGGGCGTGTCGATCATCAGCCGCGGCCCCGGCGTCACGTTGAGCGCCAGCAGCGCGCCAAGCAGGATCGCCGTGGTGCCCGAGCCGGGAATGCCCAGCGTCAGCAGCGGCACGAAAGATCCGGTGCAGGCAGCGTTGTTGGCTGTTTCGGGTGCTGCGAGCCCCTTGACCGAGCCCTTGCCGAACTCGGCCTGCTCCGCGCCCTTGGCGATGTTGCGCTCGACCGCGTAGCCAAGGAAGGACGCGATGGTCGCGCCCGCCCCCGGCAGCACGCCGATGAAGAAGCCCTGCACCGATTGCCGCCCGATCACGGGCGCGATGCTGCGCGCCTCGGCGCCGGTGATGCGCATGCCGGTGATCTTGCCGGAATCGCCGGTGGCGGCGCGCGCCGGGTTCATTACCAGGAACAGCGCCTCTGGGAGGGCAAACATGGCCATGGCCAGCGTGATGAAGGAAAAGCCGGTCTGCAGCTCCATCATGCCGAAGGTGAATCGTGGCATGTTCGACAGTGCGCCTTCGCCCACCGTGCCCAGCATCAGCCCGAGAATGGTCATCATCAGCGCCTTGGCCACCTGGCCGGTGCCCGCAAAGGCCGCGATGGCCGAGAGGCCCACCACCATCAGCGCGAAATATTCCGCAGAGTGGAACAGCAGCGCCACCGAGGACAGGGCGGGTGCGAAGATCATCAGCAGGACCGCACCGATGGTGCCGCCCGCGAAACTGGCGACAGCGGCGATGGTCAGCGCCTTGCCCGCCTGGCCCTTGCGGGCCATCGGGTAGCCGTCAAAGCTGGTGGCGACGGTGCCCGCGACCCCCGGCGCATTGAGCAGTATCGACGAGGTCGAGCCCCCGAAGATCGCCCCGTAATAGACGCCCGAAAGCAGGATCAGCGCCGCGGTGGGATCGCCGATGCCGATGGCAACGGGGATCATGATCGCGATGATCGACATCGGTCCGAGACCGGGCAACATGCCGATCAGGGTGCCGACCATGCAGCCCATCACCACCATCATCAGGTTGAAAGGAGAAATGGCTGCGGAGAGCCCGATCAGAAGACCTTCGATCATTGTTCTGCCCCTTTACATCAGAAAACCGGGCCAGGGGCGCAGGAATATTCCCAGCACCTCCTGGACCAGATACCAGATCGACGCGGCGGCGACGATCGTCACGGGGAGCAGGATATGAAACCTGCGCTCTCCGAGGATCAGCGAGCCGATCACGAGAAATCCGACGGTCGCCCCGACAAATCCGAGCGGCCGCAGCGTGAGGGCATAGGCCACCATCAGCGCCAAGAGGCTGACGGCCTGAACGATATGGTAATCCCCAAGTCGCGAGAGATTGATCGTCCCGTCGCGCGCAGGGTCATCCTTGGCCTTGGGGGTGAACAGCACAATGAGCCCTACCAGCATCCCCAGAACGGTGAGGATCTTGGGAAAGGTCGACGGCCAGACCGGGTTGCGTTGCAAGATCGGCGGCAGAATATCGTCCATCGTGAAGAAGGCGGCATAGCCATAGACGCAGCAAAGTGCGACAAAGGCCAGCGCGACCCAGCGATCCAAGGCCATTTTGGTCCCTCCGTTCCAGGTTTTTGTCAGCAGCAGGTCTGTCCGGGCCCAGAGAAGGGCCGGGACATTATTTGCGGGATCCCGACGGCTTCAGAGGAAGCCGAGATCGCGCATCAGGTCGCCGATCTGCTTTTCCTGGGCTTCCAGGAATGCCTCGAATTCGGCGCCGGGGCGGAAGATATTGACCAGACCCATGCGGGCGCGGATTTCCTCCCATTCGGGGGTTTCCATCATCTTGGCCAGAAGGTCCTGATAGGCTGCAAGCTGCTCTTCGGGGAGGTTCGGGGCCGCGAAGAACCCGCGCCAGTTGACGAATTCCGCGTCGATGCCCTGTTCGACAAAGGTCGGCGCCTCGTCATAGGCGGGCACGCGTTCGGCAGAGGTTACGCCGAGAATGCGGATTTCGCCCTGGTCGGCAAGGGCCACAGCTTCGGAAAAGCCGGTCGAAAGGGCGTCGATCTCGCCCGAAAGAAGCCCTGCCATGGCTTCGCCGCCCGCATCATAGCCGATATAGTTGAAGGCAGTCGGGTCTTCGCCCGCGCCCTGCATGACGATAGCCGCGACAAGATGGTCCATGCCGCCAGGCACCGAGCCGCCACCGATGGCGAACCCGCGCGGGTCTTCGCGATACATCGCCAGCGCGTCCTCCATCGAGTTGATCGGGCTGTCGGTGGTCACGACCAGCGCCGCATAGTCGCCGACAGTGCCCGCAACAAGCGTGAGGTCGCGGAAGCTCTGCGCGATCTCGCCGGTCAGCGCGCGGATCACGATCGGCGTGGAATTCACCATCAGCGTGCCGTGGCTGCTGGAGGCGTTCTCGATCAGGTTGCCGATCGCGACGCCGCCGCCACCGCCCGACATGTTTTCGAAGGTTGCGGTGCCGACAAGGCCGGCATTCATCAAGGCCTCGCCGGTGCCGCGCGCCGTGCCGTCCCAGCCGCCGCCGGCGCCGCCGGGAATGAGAAAGTGCACCGAGTCCATCATCTGATGATCGTCGGCCCGGGCGATGCCGGTCATTGCAAGAGTTGCAGCTGCCGCGGCCATGATTGCCCGGCGGGTCCACCCAGAGTGGTTCATTGGTAGTCCTCCCATTTGACAGGCGATCCTCCACCGCCCATAAAATCATCCAATCACGAAAAGCTGACAGAACCCTGACAGGACAAGGCGGCCCGCCAGCAGGGAGCGAGGGAGTTCGATGCGATATCTTCTGGTCGAGGACAATGTCGAGCTGTCGGATGCCGTCATCAAGCGACTGGTGCTGGATGGTCATGCTGTCGATCACGCGACCACCCTTGCAGGGGCCGAGGATTGTCTTGCCGTCGCCAGCTATGATCTGATCCTGCTGGATGTGATGCTGCCCGATGGCGACGGGCGCGATTTTCTGGCCCGCAGCCGCGCCCATCTGGAAACGCCGGTGATCGTTCTGACCGCCCGCAGCCAGGTGGCCGACCGTGTCAGCGCGCTGGATCAGGGGGCGGATGACTATATCACCAAGCCGTTCGACTTTGCCGAGCTCGAGGCCCGCTGCCGCGCGGTGATGCGGCGGCGCGGTGGATCGGCGAGAAACGAGATCGCCCTTGGCCCGGTCACCTTCGACTTGCTGGCCGGAACCCTGAGCGACGGCAGTGACATCCTGGAATTGCGCCACCGCGAGATACGCCTGCTTGAGGTGTTCGCCCGCCATCAGGGTCAGATCCTGTCGAAATCGCACCTGATGGACCGGCTGTTTTCCTATGACACGAGCGTCACTGAAAACGCGATCGAAGTCTATGTGGGGCGCCTGCGCCGCAGGATCGAGGGAACCGGGCTGCGCATCGAGACTGTGCGCGGCCTTGGATACCGGATCGAGACCGACAGGACATGATTGAAACCCGCTCCATCGGCAAACGTTTGACGCTGCTCTTGGCCGGTGTCGCCGCGCTCTTGTCGGTGTTGAGCTGGGGCATGGTCACCGGGCTGGCCAGAGAGGGCGCGCAACGCACGCAGGACAACGTGCTGGCGGCTTCGGCCACCACGATTGCCGAGACCCTGCGCAGCGAACAGGGCGAGGTGCGTCTTGAACTGCCCTATGCGGCCTTCGCGATGCTGGGCGCGATCAGTGAGGATCGCGTATTTTACCGCGTGACCGCAGGCGAAGACACTCTGACCGGCTATGACGACCTGCCCGCGGCCAGCCCCGGCAGGCCGGGGCAGGTGGTTTTCGATATTGCGGAATATCGCGGGGTGGCGATCCGGATGGCCTCGATTGCGAGGCTTGTGCTGGCGGGCGAGGGACCGGTTCTGGTGACGGTGACGGTCGGCCAGACCCGCGACGGCGCGGGCGCCATCGCGGGTGAGTTGTCCTGGCTGGCGGCGATCCTGGCCGTGGCCTTCTTCCTTGTGGCGGTCGCACTTTCTGCGCTGGTTGCACGCACATCGCTGCGCCCGCTCAACGAGATCGCGGCTGCCATGTCGCGGCGCGGGCCATCCGATCTGCGCCCGCTGCTGCGCCCGGCACCCGCCGATCTTGCGCCACTTCTGTCCGCGCTAAACCGGCTGATGGACCGCTTGCGCCAATCCATCCGGCGCTCCGAGGATTTCATCGCCGAAGCGGCGCACCGGGTGCGCACCCCCCTGGCCACCGTGCGCGCACAGGCGGAAATTGCTCTGCGCACCGCCAAGGACGACACGGAAAAAGAGCGCCTGCGCCGTATCATCCGCGCGGTTGACGAAAGCTCGCGCTCGGCGGGGCAGTTGCTGGACCATGCGACGGTTGCCTATCGTACCGAGGATCTTGCGCATGATCCGCTGGACCTTGCCGATCTGGCCGCGCGGACCGTGGCGGCGATGGAGCCGACGGCGTCGATGCGCGATATCCTGCTGAAGCTTGACGCCGAACCGGCGCGCATCGCCGGGGATGCTATCCTGATCGAGAACGCGATGCGCAATGTGCTGGACAACGCGATCAAATATTCGCCCGAGGATACGACGGTGTCCTTGCGGATCAGCAGCGCCGGGGACGAGGCCCGCCTGACGGTGCGCGATCAGGGGCCGGGCTTGGGCGACGAACCGTTCGAAGCGCTGACCGAGCGGTTCCGGCGCGGCCAGAACACAGATAGTATCGTCGGATCGGGTCTTGGTCTGACAATCGCCGCGGATGTCCTGCGCGCCCATGGCGGGCGGTTGGAACTGACCGGCGACAGAAACGGGAGTGGAGGCGCATGCGTATCCTTGGTCTTGCCCTTGGCGTGATGTTCTGGGCCGCTCAGGGTGCATGGGCGGTCGAGATCGATATCGAGGATCATCGCCGCTACGAGGGCACGGGCGAGCGCGTCCTGAGGATCATATCGACGACGGACCTCAACGTGTTCGACCCCTATGTCACCGCGTTCCAGCGGCGTCACCCGGAGTTCGGGATAGATTACACCGTCGTGTCGTCGAGCGAACTGCACCGCGCGATCCGCGCGGGCGCAGAGTTCGATCTGGCGATGTCCTCGGCGATGGACCTGCAGTTCCAGCTGGCCAATGACGGCTTTTCGCGCCCCTATCGTTCGGCGGCGACCGAGGCGCTGCCCGACTGGGCGCGGTGGCGCGATCTGATTTTCGCCTTCACCACCGAGCCCGCGGTGGTGGTGATCAACAGCATCCGCTTTGAAGGCCTTGGTCTGCCCGCGACGCGACAGGAACTGATCGCCGTTCTGCGCGACAACCCCGACCGGTTTTCCGGGGCGGTGGGAACCTATGACATTCGCGAAAGCGGCCTGGGCTACCTGTTCGCGACGCAGGAGGATCGGTCGAGCGATGCCTATTGGCGGCTGAACGAGGTGATGGGCCGCTTGCAGCCGCGTCTTTACTGTTGTTCGTCGCAGATGATCGACGACGTGGCGCAAGGCCGGCTGGCTGTCGCTTATAATGTGCTGGGCAGCTATGCTGATGAGCGTCTTGCCGAGGATCAGAGCGGCCGGATGCAGATCCTGAGGATGGAGGATTTCAGCAATGTCATGCTGCGCACCGTGATCTTGCCCGCGACCGCGCAGCGGATCGAGGCCGCAGGCGCGATGATCGACATGCTGACCGGCTTTGGTCTGCGCGATCAGCCGGGTGACTGGCCCTTGCCGGCCCTGAGCCATTCCGGGCCGCAGGAAACCTCGGGATTCGGGCCGATCCGCCTGGGGCCGGGGCTGATGGCCTATCTTGATCCGCTCAACAGGCGTGCGTTTCTGAGCGAATGGGAAAACGCGATGGAGCAGCCCTGAGCATAACGCGCGCAATCCGTGTGCGGGGTTCCACCGCGTAACGGTCCGGGAGGTCAGGGCGCAGAGCCGGGTATCAAGGGCACCCGCGGCCCCCCGATCGCTCTCTGGGTGATGCTGACCGCAGGATTGGCCGGGTGTTTTCCATAGAAGTTGAACGTCCCCGGTCGCGCGCAGAGCGGATTGCGGGATCACGCCGGGCTGACATCGTGCATCGAGAAGAACGCTTCTTCTTGGAAACTCAGCATGACAGCTTGATCCGGCTGGTCCATCCGCCGTCCAGATTGACAGGATGAGACAAACCTGCATTCTGATAGTCTTTACCGCGGGGAGGGAGCGCGGCTCAAAAGTAACGCAGTACCATTGTGAACCACCGGAGGAGGACAACATGAAAAATCTATTGGGCGGCCTTGCCGCCGCCGCCGTGCTGTGCGCGACACCTGTCGTGGCCGAAACCACGCTGCGCATCACGCTGCAACTGCCACTGGCAAGCCATCTGGGCCAGAACTTGTTGATGTTCAAGGAAGAGGTCGAGGCCAATTCCGACATGACGGTCGAGATCTATGACAGCGCCCAGCTTTATCGTGACAGCGAAGTGCCCGAAGCCGTGGGCGCGGGCGAGATCGAGATGGGGGTTGCTTCGCTGACCCGCTATGTCGGCGAAATCCCGGCGGTCGATATTTTCTACATGCCCTTCGTGCTGAACTCCGAAGAGAAGGTGCGCGCCGCCGTCGCCCCCGGCTCGCCCGTGCGCCAGCCGATCGATGATGCGATCCGCGAGACCGGTTCGCATGTGCTGTGGTGGCAGGCCTATGGCGGCTCGGTGCTGCTGAGCAAGGACGAACCGCTGAGCGGCCCCGAGGACATGGAGGGCAAGAAGGCCCGCGTCTTCGGCAAATGGCTGGGCGAATGGGTCAATGTTCTGGGCGGCGCACCGACGCTGATTTCCGGCTCCGAACAGTTCCTCGCCTATCAGCGCGGAACGGTCGATATCGGCATGACCGGCGTGTCCGGCGTCGTGTCGCGAAAGCTGTGGGAGGTGATGGATGCGATCACCGTCGTCAACAACGCCGATATCGAATTCCTTGTGGTCGTGAACGAAGACGTCTGGGACGGTCTGACAGAGGATCAGCGCGACATCCTGACCACGGCTGCCCGCAACGCCGAAACGGCAGTGCGCAATTACATGTCGGAATTCGAGGCGGAGGCCTTCAAGGAGGCCGAGGCGAATGGCATGACCGTCCACTATCCCTCGGACGAGGAAATCGAGGCATGGCGCGCCGCCTCGGCCCCGGTGATCGATGCATGGCTGGCCGAGTCCGGTGAACTGGGTCGTCAGTTGCTCGACGCGACCGAGAACTTCTGACCATCCATGCAGGCCTTTGCATCCCTGGTTGATCGCATCGCCGATCATCTGGCCCAGCTTTGCGGCTGGGCCTACTTGGTCATAGGGCTGATGCTCGGATTCGAGGTCATCGCGCGCTATTTCTTTAACGCGCCCACGATCTGGGCCGAGGAACTTTCGCGGCTGGTATTCCTGTTTGCCACGCTGCTCGCGGCTCCGGCTTTGCTGCGCCACAACACGCATATCCGCGTGACCGCCCTGACCGGGCTGATGGGCCCTGCTGCGCGGCGCGCGGCGCGGCTTGTGGCGCTTGGTCTTGTCATCGCGCTGTGCTGCGTGCTGGTCTGGTATGGCAAAGACGCGCCGCTCAATTCCTATGCGCGCGGTCGGTCCTCGGGATCGATGCTGGATATCCCCGCATGGTGGGCACAAGCCGCCGTGCCGCTGGCCTTTACCCTGCTGGGGCTTCAGGCCACGCTTGAATTCATCCGCTGCGCGCTTGGCGCGCCGCTGCCCCCCGAAGCACATACGCCGGAGTAGGCCCTCGTGACCGTTCTCCTTATCCTGTTCGCCCTGTTCGTGCTCCTGCTTGTCGGTGTGCCGGTGGCCTTTGCCCTTGGCGGGCTGGGTGTGGGGCTGTTGATTATCGGCGATTTCGCCCCGCGGATCGCCTCGACCGCGCTGCTGTCCTCGCTCGACAGTTTCATCCTGATCGCGGTGCCGCTGTTCCTGCTGATGTCCAATATCCTGCTGCGCGGTGGGGTCGGGCGCGATCTCTTTGCGGCGGTACAGGCCTGGGTCGGGCACTGGCCCGGCGGGCTGGCCGTGGCGACGGTAATTTCCTGCGGGCTGTTCTCGGCCATATCCGGGTCTTCGGTGGCCACTGCGGGCACCATCGGCTCGGTTGCCATCCCCGAGATGACCAAACGCGGATACCCGCGCTCATTCGTGTTCGGTCTGCTGGCAGCAGGGGGCACGCTGGGCATTCTCATCCCGCCGTCGATCATCCTGATCGTCTATGGCGTGATTACCGAATCCTCGATCCTGAGCCTGTTCCTGGCGGGGATCGGGCCGGGACTTTTGCTGATGACGCTCTTCATCGGCTATTCGATGCTTTATGCGCGCTTCTCGTCACAGTACCACCCGATGCCAAAGTCCAGCTGGGCGGAGCGCCGCAAGACCGGGATCAGGGCCGTGCCCACAATGGCGCTGGCTGTGCTGATCATCGCCGGCATCTATGCCGGGTGGTTCACCCCTACCGAAGCCTCGGCCATCGGGTTCCTGGGCGCGCTGTTCCTGACATTCGTGGTCCTTCGCAGCATCGATTTTTCAGGGCTGCGACAGGCGGTGATGGATAGTCTGCGCGCTTCGGCGGCGATCCTGCTGATCGTGGCGGGCGCAAAGATTTTTGGCAAGGCGATCGCGCTGTGGCGCATCCCGCAGGATGTCTCGAATTTCATCACGAGCAATATCGACACGATCGGACTCTTCATCATCGCGGTGGGCATCGCGCTGCTCGTCATGGGCCTCTTCATGGAGGCCCTTTCGATGATGCTGATCATGATGCCGGTGCTGGCCGGGACGGTCATGGCACTGGGGATCGACCCGATCTGGTTCGGTATCTTCTTCGTGCTGATGGTCGAATGTGCGTTGATTACGCCGCCGGTGGGGCTCAATCTATATGTCATTCAGGCCATTGGTCGCGCCACGCTGGGTGAGGTCTCACGCGGCGCAGCACCCTTTGTCGGCATGATGCTGGTAACCGTTTTCATTATCTACTGGATCGAGGATATCGTTCTATGGCTGCCACGGGTTCTTTAACTCCCGAAACCCCCGCCGCACGCCTCCGCGCCCGGCTCGAAACCGGTCGCCTGCTGGTCACGCCATCCTGTGGCGATGCGCTGTCGGCGCGGCTGATCGAAGAGGCCGGGTTCGATGCGATGTTCATGTCCGGCTTCGCCGTCTCGTCGCATCGCATCGGCGCGCCCGATACGGGCCTCATCTCCTATGGTGAGATGCGCGACGCGGTGCGCGACATCTGCGCCGCCACCCGCCTGCCGGTGCTGGCCGATGGCGACACCGGCTATGGCAACGCGATGAATGTGCGCCGCACCGTTAGCGGTTATGCCCGCGCCGGCGCTGCCGCAGTGATGATCGAGGATCAGCTCGCGCCCAAACGCTGTGGTCACACCAAGGGCAAGCTGGTCGTGGATCGCGCCGAGGCGGTGGACCGGATCCGCGCCGCCGATGACGCACGGCGCGACGCGGGCCAGGATATCCTGATCATCGCCCGCACAGATGCGCGCCATGGCCACGGGCTTGATGAGGCACTGACCCGTGCCGAGGCATTCCACGACGCAGGTGCTGACATCCTTTTCGTCGAAGCACCGCATGACGAGGCCGAGATGCGCCGCATCTGCGACGAGCTTCCGGGCTGGAAAATGGCCAACATGGTCGAGGGTGGCGCCACGCCGATCCTTTCCCCCGAGATGCTGAGCGAGATCGGCTATCATCATGCCGCGTATCCGCTGACCCTCATGTCGGCGGCGATACGCGCGATGCAGGATGCTCTTGAAGCCCTGCGCGACGGCCGCCCACCCGAGAGGCTGACGCCGTTCGAGGAGCTGCGTCGCCTGGTCGGTTTCGATGACTATTATCAAACGGAAACGCGTTACGCCGACCGCCGCCCCGACTGAACACGTAGGGAATCATCCTCTAAAATCGGGTTCATCCGGCACAGCATACGCTGTCGCAAGCGCGCAGGGATGCCGACCGTTGCACTGAAAGCGCCGCCGCCACGCATCTGCATTTGGGTAAGATATCACCAAAGGAGGCTACCGCTGATCTGTCTTTGCACGGGGGAAGGGTAGCGGAGGGGATGCTGTGCGCGTATGATGCGCCAAGCGGGCCTGTCATGAAAAGGCAGGCCCCAGGAGACTACCGAATGCCCATGAACGCAGCCACCAAAGCCGCGCGGTTATCTGTTGCGCCGATGATGGATTGGACGGACCGGCACTGCCGGTATCTGCACCGGCTCATGTCGCGGTGCGCTTTGCTTTATACCGAGATGGTGACCGCTCCGGCGTTGGTGCGCGGAGGGGCGATGCATCTGCTGGAATACGGGCCTGAGGAACACCCCGTCGCGCTGCAACTGGGCGGTTCGGACCCGGAGGAGTTGGCGCAGGCCGCGCGGCTTGGGGCAGAGGCGGGCTATGACGAGATCAATCTCAATGTCGGTTGCCCCAGCGATCGGGTGCAATCGGGCACGTTCGGCGCGGTCCTGATGAAGGATCCGGGTCTTGTGGCCGAGTGCTGTGCGGCGATGATTGCGGCGCAGCCTGTCGAGGTCACGGTAAAATGCCGCATTGGTGTCGATGAGCAGGACCCCGAAGATATCCTGCCAGAGTTTCTGGCGCGGGTCGGGGCGGCAGGGGTGGAGCGTTTCACGATCCATGCACGCAAGGCCTGGCTTCAGGGGCTTTCGCCCAAGGAGAACCGCGATATTCCGCCGCTCGATCATGCGCTGGTGTTGCGCATGAAGGGGTTGTTTCCGGGGCTGCACCTGTCGGTCAATGGCGGGATCGTGTCGCTGGAGCAGGCGCAAGGGTTTCTTGAAGCGGGGCTGGACGGCGTGATGGTGGGGCGCGCGGCCTATCACCAGCCCGCCGATATCCTGTGCGCCGCCGACCGGGTGATCTTTGGCGAGGATGGTCCTGACAGTACGCCCGAGGGCGCGGTGCGCGCGATGCTACCCTATATTGCGCGCCACATGGATTCGGGCGGGCGGCTGCACCAGGTGACGCGCCACATGCTGGGCCTCTTCGCAGGGCGCCCCGGTGCGCGGGCCTGGCGGCGGATCCTGTCCGAGGGTGCGAGTCGCCCCGGCGCGGGGCCCGAACTGGTCGAGGCAGCGCTGGCGCAGCTTGAGCCTGCGCCCATGGCCGTGCCGAGCGCGGGGTGAGGCGCATCAAGTACGGACAACACAAGTGCGAGATGCGCAGCCTTTCCCTTCGCGGGGTGCAGGTGTAAGCCTCCATCGCGAAGACAGAGAAAGGCGCGGATATGCCCGATACGATGCTGCTGATCGAGATGCTGGTGATGCTTTTGGTGATCGGCGCCTTTGCAGGCGTGCTGGCGGGGCTTTTGGGCGTCGGCGGCGGGATCGTGCTGGTTCCGGCCTTTTTTTATGCTTTTCAAACACTTGGATATGACGGCCCGCAATTGATGCAGATCTGTCTGGCGACATCGCTGGCGACGATCATCGTGACTTCGGTGCGTTCGGTTCTGAGCCATCACAAGAAGGGCGCGGTGGAATGGTCGATCCTGCGTACATGGGCGCCTGGGATCGCGATAGGCGCGGTGGTCGGCGTGCTGGTCGCGGCCAGCCTGCGCTCGACGACGCTGCAAGGGGTGTTCGGCGTGCTGGGCGTCGTGGTGGGGGTTTATCTGGGGTTCGGGCGGGCGCATTGGCGGCTGGGGCCGCATATGCCGACCGGGATCACGCGGGCGATCATGTCGCCTGTGCTGGGGTTCCTGTCGGTGTTGATGGGTATCGGCGGTGGCAGTTTCGGCGTGCCGATCATGAGCCTTTACGGCGTGCCGATTCATCGGGCTGTCGCGACGGCGGCGGGGTTTGGCGTGACCATAGCCTTGCCCTCGGTGATCGGTTTCCTGTTTCTTGAAATAGCAGCCGAAAACCGCCCGCCGCTGACATTCGGTGCCGTGAACCTAGTCGCCTTCGTGACGGTGATCGCGATGACGCTGATCACCGCGCCCTGGGGCGTGCGGCTGGCACATGCAACCGACCCCAAGCCACTGAAGCGGATATTTGCGGTGTTCATCACGCTGGTCGCGCTGAACATGCTGCGCAAATCGCTGGGATGGTAGAGGCGCTGCAAGACAAGGGCTGGGCAGTGTTCCCTGCCGAACCCGCGCTTGCGGCCTGGGCCGCCGAAGCGCGCGAGGTGGCGATCGAAGAGATGCGCGCACCCGAGGCACAGGCCAAATGGCTGCAATGTGAGGGCACGTGGTTCGTCGGCGTCGACACGCTGCCCAACGGGCCGGATGGCGCGGTGGGACGGGCGGGACCGCTATCCGGGGCGGCCTTTCGCGCGGCCTGCGATCTTTACGGGGTGTTACCGCTGCATCGCGGGCAGGTCTCGGTGATCTATCCGGGCTATCCGCGCCCGCGCAAGGGTGAGAGCGAGGCGGCTGCGCGCTACAGGCTGAAGCGGGACGCGGCGCATGTGGACGGATTGTTACCGGTGGGGCCGGCGCGCCAGCGGATGTTGAGGGAGCGACATGCATATATCCTTGGCCTGCCGCTGACGCGGTGCAGCGCCACGGCCAGCCCGATGGTTGTCTGGGAGGGCAGTCACCGGATCATGCACCAGCTGTTCGCCGAGGCCCTGGGCGCGCATCCAGAAGGCGACTGGGGCGGGATCGATCTGACCGCGCGCTATCAGGCGGCGCGTCACGAGGTGTTCGAGACCTGCAAGCGCGTCGAGATCGCCGCCGTGCCGGGCGAGGCGTATCTCTTGCATCGCCACGCGCTGCACGGTGTCGCACCTTGGGGCGAGGATGCCAAAGCGCCGCCCGAGGGGCGGATGATCGTCTATTTCCGCCCTGAACTGCCCGAGGGCAAGCGCGATTGGCTGGATTTTCCGTAGCGGGTATGCGCTAGCCCTGGTTGCGTCTGAGGCGGGCGGCGCGACCGCCACGGCGCTTGGCCAAAAGCGGGGCGCGGTCGGGCAGGGTGGCCATGATCTCGCGCCGTTCCTGGGGCTCCATCTTAGACCAGCGCGTGATCTCGTCGATACTGCGATAGCAGCCCGTGCAGATCCGCGCCTCGGGATGTACGACGCAAAGCCGCACGCAAGGGCTTTCGACCTCGTCGCGGGTCCAGACCGCATCTTTATCGCGCTGCTCGTCCTTCATCTGCCTGCTCTCATGTGACTCAAACGGTCCAGTATCCCCTGGAGGATATAGGAGGCGGCGACATTGTCGATCACTTCCGCGCGACGCTTTCGGGTCGTATCCGCCTCAAGGAGGGCGCGTTCGGCGGCAACGGTGGACAGGCGCTCGTCCCAGAAGGTGATTGGTAACTCGGTCAATTTTTCGAGATTTCGGGCGAAGGCGCGGGTCGATTGGCATCGCGGCCCCTCGGAGCCGTCCATATTGCGCGGCAGGCCGAGGACAATTCCGCCGACCTCGCGCGCGGCGGCGATTTCGAGGAGCCGGGCCGCGTCGAGGCTGAAATTCCGCCGCTTGACGGTTTCAAGCGGTGTCGCCGACGACAGGAGCCGATCCGAAAGCGCGATGCCGATGGTTTTGGTGCCAAGGTCCAGCCCCATCAGCGCGCAACCCACCGGCAAGGCGGCGGCGAACTCCTCGACCGCGTCGCAGATCATTCGGCCACGCCGGCGGATTGCGCGGCCTGGCGCAGCATCTCCATCGCCTGCGGATCCTCAGAAAAGATACCTTGCGCTTCGGTCCAGATATCGCGTGCCTGATCACTGTCGCCCAGTACTCCGAGCGCCCCAATCAGGCGGGCCCATTCGGCGGCGTTGCCGCCTTCGGTGGCAAGACGTTGCGAGAGGCCCGCCACCATCGAGCGGATCATCTGGTCGCGCTCTTCGGTGCTCATTTCGCTGGCGGCCTCGATATCCTCGGCGCTTGGGCCGGGGGCGGTGGCTTCGCCTGTGGCGGCGGCGGGCGCGTCGGGCAGCGGCGGAAGGCTGTATTCGGTCTCACCGGCGCGCCATGCGACCTCTTCGATAAGCTGGCGGATGGGCGCGACCCAGGGCGCGTTCGGGGCGCTTTCGCGCAACAGCCTGTCCCAGGTGCGGAAGGCGGCGTCGGGTCGGTCGACCTGCATCAGGTAAAGCCCGAGGTAATAACGCGCGGGCGGATTGCGCGGATCGCGTTCGAGCGCGGCACGCAGCGCCTGTTCGGCATCCTTCGAGACATAGCCTCCCGCCGCGCTGACCATCAGTTCGGCCAGATAGGCGTAATCCGATGCGCTGGCATCAGTTGATTTCGCATCAATGATGCGTTGCTGTGCCTCGTAAGCCGCCGGGTAATTGCCAAGTGCGGCCTCATTGCGCGCCAGCAGGGTCAACCCGCGCAGATCGTCGGGGCGCTTGGCGACGGTCTCGCGCAGGCGCTCCATCAATTCGAGGAATTGCGGTGTCGCATCGGGGTTGAGCGCGGCGGCGGGCATCTGCGCCTCGATCTCGGCTTGTGCAAGGCGGTTGGCGCGTGCCGCATCAGATTGCGCCATGCGGGTCTTGAGCGGCAGGTCGGAATAGCCCGGCGCACCAAGCTGGCTGTAAAGCCCGACCGACCCCGCCGCCAGAAGCACCACCAGCAGAAGCACCGCCACGCGGCCACCGTGGCTCGGTTGACCGCCGCTTGCGCCGCCATCGCGCAGCTGCGCGTCGGCTGCCAGAACCCGGCGCGAGATTTCCGCGCGGGTGCGCTCGGCATCCTCGGGGCCGACGACCCCGCGTTGAAGGTCGCGATCCACCTCCTTGAGCTGGTCGCGATAAACCTGCAGGTCATAGGCCGCAGGCGGCTTGTCGCCGACACGACCCCGAAGAAGGGTCAGCCCGAGGATGATGCTGACCACAAGCGCAAGCGCGCCGCTGACGATCCAGAAAACCATGGTTACTCCGCCCAATCCGTTCCTCCATGTAGCGATCTGCGCGCGCGGAAAAAAGAGGCAAAGGGGCGCAGGGCAACGCGTGGATCGCGGCGTGATGTCTCAATGTCGCGAATTGGGCGTTTTATGCCGCGCCGGGTATCCTTTGAATCGGGGTTCTGTCGCATTACGCTGGCATGGCAGGATCACCTGCGATTCCAACACTCGCCAGAGAGCGCGCATGAAACGTTACTCCGCCTTTGCCGTCGCCCGCGAAGCCCTGCGCAACCATATGGGCTGGGAGCGGGCCTGGGCCTCGCCCGAACCCAAGAAGAAATACGATGTGATCATCGTGGGGGCTGGTGGGCATGGGCTGGCGACCGCCTATTACCTCGGAAAGAATTTCGGCATCACCAATGTCGCTGTGCTGGAAAAGGGCTGGCTTGGAGGCGGTAATACCGGGCGCAACACCACGATCATCCGCTCGAATTACCTGCAGGACGCCTCGGCAGCGATCTACGAGAAATCGCGCAGCCTCTACGAGACAATGAGCCAGGACGTGAATTACAACATCATGTACAGCCCGCGCGGCGTCATGATGCTGGCACAGACCCAGCACGAGGTGCGCGGCTATGAGCGCACCGCCCATGCCAACGCCTTGCAGGGCGTCACCACTGAATTCATCTCGCCCGCCCGCGTCAAGGAGCTGGTGCCGATCATCAACCTGGATGGCCCGCGTTATCCGGTGCTGGGTGCGCTCTGGCAGGCGCGCGCGGGCACGGCGCGCCATGATGCGGTGGCCTGGGGCTATGCGCGGGCGTGCAGCGCCATGGGCATGGACATCATCCAGAAATGCGAGGTCACCGGCATCAGCCGCGAAGGCGGGCGCGTGACCGGCGTCAGCACCAACCGGGGTGATATCGCCTGTGACAAGCTGGGCATCGTCGTGGCGGGCCATTCGGGGCATCTGGCCGACATGGCGGGCTTTCGCCTGCCGATCGAATCCGTGGCCCTGCAGGCGCTGGTCAGCGAGCCGATCAAGCCCTGCATGGACGTGGTGGTCATGGCCAATACCGTGCATGGCTACATGAGCCAGTCCGACAAGGGAGAGATGGTGATCGGCGGCGGCGCTGACGGCTACAACAACTTCACTCAGCGCGGCTCGTTCCACCATATCGAGGAAACCGTGCGCGCCTTGGTCGAGACCTTCCCGATGATCAGCCGCCTCAAGATGCTGCGCCAATGGGGCGGGATCGTGGACATGACCGGGGACCGCTCGCCGATCCTGTCGAAAACCCCTGTCGAGGGCGTGTTCATCAATTGCGGCTGGGGCACCGGCGGGTTCAAGGCGATTCCGGGCTCGGGCTGGGGCTTTGCGGAACTGATCGCCAAGGGGCATTCGCCGCTGACGGCGGAATTCGGGCTGGAGCGTTTCCGCGAAGGTCGCTTCATCGACGAAAGCGTCGCCGCGGGGGTGGCGCATTGATGGCCGATTCGTACGCACGTTTTACAGACGCATTCCGCCAGGGTCGTCCGAAGCGCCCCGGCCACCACCCGTTTACCGGAGGCACGACATGCTGATCCTGACCTGCCCCTGCTGCGGTGTGACCGCGGAAGAGACCGAATTTCATGGCGGCGGCGAGGCGCATATCAAGCGCTACGGCCCCGGATCGAGCGATGACGACTTTCACGGCTACCTGTTCGAGAAGGTGAATCCCAAGGGGGTGCATTTCGAGCGCTGGCGCCATGCCAATGGCTGCGGCAAGTGGTTCCACGCGGCGCGTTGCACCGTCACGCTCGAGGTATTCGGCACCTACAGCGCGCAGACCACCGAACCGCCGCAGGATATCAAGGACAAGATCTCGGCCAAGCGGCCGGGCTGGAGCTGGAGAGAGTTCGCATGAGCACACGTCTGGCCAATGGCGGCCGCCTTCTGAACAAATCGCAGCCGCTGGAATTCACCTTCAACGGCAAGCGGTTCAAGGGGGTCGAGGGCGATACGCTGGCCTCGGCGCTGCTGGCGAATGACCAGATGCTTGTTGGGCGTTCGTTCAAGTATCACCGCCCGCGGGGCATCGTGTCGAGCGGTGCCGAAGAGCCCAATGCGCTGGTCGGTCTGGGCGAGGACGCGGGCTTCGAGCCCAACCAGAGGGTCACCACGACTGAGCTTTTCGACGGACTTATCTGTGCCAGCCAGAACCACTGGCCGAGCCTGGAATTCGACATCGGCGCGATTAACGCCAAGCTGTCGCGGTTCCTGCCCGCGGGCTTCTATTACAAGACCTTCATGTTCCCGCGACCTTTCTGGAAACATGTCTACGAGCCGATCATCCGCCAGTCTGCGGGTTTGGGCCGCGCGCCGCGGGACCGCGATCAGGACAGCTACGAGCACTTCTACGCGTTTTTCGACGTGGTGGTGATCGGTGGCGGTGTTGCGGGCCTCCAGGCCGCCAAGGCGGCGGGCGATGCCGGCGCCAAGGTGCTGCTGATGGAGCAGACCCCGCATTGGGGCGGGCGCGCGCCGGTCGATGGCGGCACGGTGGACGGGCAGCCTGTGGATAAGTTCGTGGACGGAATCGTTGCCATTCTGGAGACGATGGAGAATGTCACCCTGCGCCGCCGGATGATGGGGGCAGGCGTATACGATCACGGCTATCTGCTGGGCTACGAGAGGGTGAACGACCATCGCCCTGACTCGACCGGCCCGCGCCATCGCCTGTGGCGCATCCGCGCCGGGCAGATCGTGACCGCGACCGGGGCCATCGAGCGGCCGATCTGTTTCTCGGGCAATGACGTGCCGGGTGTGATGCTGGCCTCTGCGGTGCGCGATTATGCGGTCGATTACGGGGTGTCGATCGGCGATCGCACCGTGGTCGTAACCAATAACGACGATGCCTACCGTACCGCGATCACCCTTAAAAAACTGGGGCTGGAGATTCCGGCCATCGTCGACACCCGGGCAGGTGGCGGCGGCGCGCTGGCAGGTGAGGCGATCGAGTTGGGAATTCGCGTCGAGAACGGCAAGGGCATTGCCCGCGTCAAGGGCGCCAAGCGGGTCGAGGCCGTGGAAATCTGTGTGCAGGCCGGTGAAGGCGCCGCGCTGGAGACGATCAAATGCGATGCAGTCGCCATGTCCGGCGGCTGGTCGCCGATCGTGCATCTGTGGTCCCATTGCGGCGGTAAGCTATTGTGGGATGACGAAAAAGCCATGTTCCGCCCGGATGTGGATAACGCGCCGACCGGTGCCGATGGCGAGGGCTTCGTGCGCTGTGCCGGGGCGGCCGAGGGGCATCTGGATCTGGCCGATGTTCTGAAGGGCGCTGATTCCGCCGGCAAGGCCGCCGCGCAGGCCACGGGCCACAAACCTAAGCGCAGCAAGGCGCCAGTTGCGGATAATCCCAAAGAGGCCGGGATAGAGCCCGTATGGCTGATGCCGCAAGGCGCGGGCGTCAAACTGCGGATGAAGGCGTGGCTGGATTACCAGAACGACGTCAAGGTCAGCGATGTGCAGCTGGCAGCGCGAGAGGGCTTTGAATCCGTCGAGCATGCCAAGCGCTATACCACCCTTGGCATGGCCACCGATCAGGGCAAATTGAGCAACATCAACGGGCTTGCGATCCTTTCGGATGCACTGGGCCAGCCCATTCCGCAGACGGGCACGACGACCTTCCGCCCGCCCTATACGCCGATCTCGCTGGCGTCGATCGCGGGCGAGGCACGCAACGAGACGTTCCAGCCGCTGCGCAAAACGCCGATGCATGCCTGGCACGCCGAAAACGGCGCCTACTGGGAGCCGGTGGGCGCCTGGCGTCGACCCTATTGTTTCCCCAAACCGGGCGAAAGCATCGAGGATGCCGTTCAGCGCGAGGTCAAGGCCACGCGCGACAGTCTTGGGCTTCTGGATGCGTCGACACTGGGAAAGATCATCGTCAAGGGCCCTGATGCGGGGCGGTTCCTGGACATGCTTTACACCAACATGATGTCGACGCTGAAACCGGGACGCTGCCGTTACGGGCTGATGTGCAACGAGAACGGTTTTCTGATGGATGACGGCGTGGTCGCGCGTCTCGATGAAGAGACATTCCTTTGCCATACCACCTCCGGCGGGGCCGATTCGGTCCATGCGCATATGGAAGAATGGCTTCAGACCGAGTGGTGGGACTGGAACGTCTACACCGCCAACGTGACCGAGCAATTCGCCCAGGTCGCCGTGGTCGGACCCAAGGCGCGCAAGGTACTTGAAAAGCTGACCGATGACGACATCAGCGCCGAGGCGCTGACCTTCATGGGCTGGACGGATGTGACGTTCGGCACGATCCGGGCGCGGGTATTCCGCATCTCGTTCTCTGGCGAGTTGAGCTATGAAATCGCGGTACGCGCCAGCGAGGGACGCGCATTCTGGGACGCGGTGCTGAATGCGGGCGCGGAATTTGGCGTGACCACATACGGGACCGAGGCGCTGCATATCATGCGCGCCGAGAAGGGTTTCATCATGATCGGTGACGAGACTGACGGCACGGTGATTCCTCAAGACCTCGGCCTCGATTGGGCGATCTCGAAGAAGAAGGATGATTTCCTGGGCAAGCGTGCGCAGGAACGCCGCCACATGAGCGACCCGACCCGCTGGAAGCTGGTGGGGCTGGAAACGCTGGATGGGGCGACCCTGCCGGACGGGGCCTATGCCACCGCCGAGGGCAGTAACGCCAATGGCCAGCGCAATGTGCAGGGGCGGGTGACATCCACCTATCATTCGCCGACTCTGGGCCGGGGCATCGCCATGGGGCTGGTGCTGAACGGGCCGGACCGGATGGGTGAGATTCTGGAATTCCCGAAGGTCGAAGGCGCCGTGATGCGCGCCAAGATCGTCGAGCCGGTTTTCTACGACAAGGACGGGGAGAAGCAGAATGTCTGAGGCAGTAAGCGCGCTTGACGGTGCATCCCATGAGGGGTTCGTCCGCGTCGAGGATATGGGCTTGAGGGCCATGATCACGCTGCGTGGCGATCTGGCCTCGGCCAAGCTTCGCAAGGCGGTGAAGGCTGCGGCGGGTGCCGATCTGCCCGAGCCGCGCGGGATCGAGACGGCAGGTGATAGGGCCGTGGCCTGGATGTCGCCTGATGAATTGCTGATCCTTGGCGCCTACGGCGAGGCGCAGGGGCTGCGCGATGCACTTGAAAAGGGCCTCGCGGGTGAACACGCGCTGGTTGCCGACGTGTCGGATGCGCGCGCTCTGCTGCGCGTCTCGGGCGGGGTCGGCGCGCGCGAGGTCATCGCCAAGCTGTGTCCGGTGGATATGGCACCCGAGGCTTTTGGCCCCGGACAGTTCCGCCGGACCCGCATGGCGCAGATTCCGGCGGCGATCTGGATGCCCGATACGCAAAGCGTGCAGGTCGTGTGCTTCCGGTCGGTTGCGGAATATGCCTTCAACCTGCTCAGGAATGCCGCCGCGCCGGGCAGTGAAGCGGGGCTTTTCATCTGAGGCAGCTGCGGAAAATTCCCGCCTGCCCCTTGACCTTACAGCGCGAAGGTCACCATGTAGAGCCACACGCATTCTGATAACGAACAGGGGGCCCAAAATGGCTTTTGAACTTCCCGATCTTCCCTATTCGCATGACGCGCTGGCAGATTACGGCATGTCGCGCGAAACGCTGGAGTACCACCACGACATCCACCACAAGGCCTATGTGGACAATGGCAACAAGGCTGTTGCCGGAACCGAGTGGGAAGGCAAATCCGTCGAAGAGATCATCAAGGGCACATATGATCCCAAGGCCGTGGCGCAAAATGGCATCTTCAACAACGCCTCGCAATACTGGAACCACAACCAGTTCTGGGAAATGATGGCGCCTGGCGGCACGGGCATGCCCGGTGAGGTTGAAAAGGCCCTGACCGAAGCTTTCGGCTCGGTTGACAAGTTCAAGGAAGAATTCGCCGCCGCGGGCGCGGGTCAGTTCGGCTCGGGCTGGGCATGGCTGGTCAAGGATACTGATGGCAGCCTGAAGGTCACCAAGACCGAGAACGGCGTGAACCCGCTGTGTTTCGACCAGACTCCGCTGCTGGCCTGTGATGTGTGGGAGCACTCCTACTACATCGATTTCCGTAACAAGCGTCCGGCTTACCTGCAGAATTTCCTGGAGAACCTGGTGAACTGGGAGAACGTCGCCGGCCGTATGTAAGCGCCTGTGACATCAACAAAACCTCGCCCCCGCGCCGCTACCTCGGCGCGGGGTTTCGCATTTTGGGGATTGACCGAAGTCATGGCCTTTTCCGCGCCATATGCGATGCTTATGTTTTTGAAGCACCTAATGAGAAGGAGGATTTTCATGACCGAGCTTGCACATGGGGCATGGGTTCTTGTCGCCGACGGGGAGAAAGCCCTGTTTTTGGAAAACGTGACTGACGGACAGGATCCATTCCTCAAGGTCGTGCGCCTGGAGAGCCAGGAAAATCCGCCGATGGGCGAACAGGTCAGCGACAAGCCGGGGCGCATGCCCGATGATGGCATGGGTCACCGCTCTTCGATGGAAGAAGCCGACTGGCATCGGCTTGCCAAGGATCGCTTTGCCGCCGAAATGTCGGATATCCTCTATCGGCTGGCGCATCGAAACGCGTTTGAAAAGATCGTGCTGGTGGCGCCGCCGCGTACCTTGGGAACGCTGCGTGACAAGCTCCATAAGGAGGTGAGCGCGCGGGTCGTTGCCGAGATCGACAAGGACATGACAAACCACCCGATCGGCAAGATCGAAAGCCTGCTGAAAGCCGAACTGGCCGACGCGAGCTAGATCGCGCGCGGCGCAGGCAGGGGCCGCAGGCATTTCCCGCTTGCCTTCCGCCGCATGCTGGGCCAGCACTGGCGCAAGCACAGGACGGCGGAGACGGCATGAACGAGGCAGCGAAAGGCGTGGCGGCGATGGTGGCCGCCTGCACCGTCTGGGGGCTGTCGGGCATATATTACAAGCTGCTCGATCATGTTCCGCCGATCGAGGTTCTGGCCCACCGGACCCTGTGGTCCTGCCTCTTCTTCGCCTGTGTTTTGCTGATACAGGGGCGGATTTCCCTTTTGGGTCGGGCGCTTGGCGCGCGGCGTTCATTTCTGGTGATCGGCTTCGCGGCGATCGCCATTTCGACCAACTGGTTTCTGTTCATCACCTCGATCCAGATCGGCAAGGCGATGGAAGCATCGCTTGGCTATTACATTTTCCCGCTGGTTGCGGTGGCACTTGGCGCAATTGCCTATCGCGAGCGGCTGGGGCGCGCGCAGCAAATGGCGGTGGCGCTGGCGGCGGTGGCGGTGGTCACGCTGACATGGGGGTTGGGCGTCGCGCCCTGGATATCGATGGGCCTGGCGCTGTCCTTCGGGCTTTATGGGTTGGCGAAAAAGGGGCTGAGCGTCGGCCCGGTGGTTTCTGTTACCGCCGAGGTGATCCTGTTGTCACCGATCGCGCTGGTGATCCTTTGGAGCACCCATTCGGCCGGGCAGGGCGCCTTCGGGCATAGTTGGAGCGAAAGCGCGATGCTCGCCTTTTCGGGGCCGCTCACCGGCACGCCGCTGATCCTGTTCAGCTATGCGGCGCGACGTGTCACCATGGCGACAGTGGGGCTGGTGCAGTATTTGAACCCGACGCTGCAATTTTTGGTGGCGACCTTCATCTTTCAGGAACTGTTCAGCTTCTGGCACGCCATCGCCTTCGCGATGATCTGGACGGCACTGGCGATCTATACCTCGGCGGCGTGGCGTCAGGACAGGGCGGCACGCAGGGCTTTGGAAAGCTCCTGAACACTGTCGACGACCTGAATGAACCCGCGCAGGCTGTCATCGGCGAAACCCTCGGCAATCGTATGATCGATAAGCCCCATGAGCGGGTCCCAGTAGCCTTCCGTGTTCAGAAGGAAAATCGGCTTCTGGTGAAGGCCGAGCTGTCGCCATGTCAGGACCTCGAAAAACTCATCGAGCGATCCCGCGCCGCCTGGCAGGACCACGATGGCATGCGAGTTCATGAACATGACCTTCTTGCGCTCATGCATGGTTTCGGTAACGACAAAACTGGTCAGGTCGTGCTTGCCGGCTTCGGCCTGCAACAGATGCACAGGGATCACCCCGAACGTATCGCCGCCCGCCGCCTGCGCGGCGCGTGCCACAGAGCCCATCAGCCCCACATCTCCTGCACCGTAGACCAATTGCCAGCCCCCAGCTGCCAGCGCATGGCCCAATTCCACCGCTGCAGCCTGATAGGCCGGCCGACCCCCGGAGCGTGAGCCGCAAAAGACACAGACGGAGGCTGACGGCATCGGTTTCTTCCTGTTGATCAAAGGGTTGTTTTGACCAGTGATAGCCCTGTTGCTATGGTCCGGCAACCGCGCATGGCGGGGGACGCGCCACAGGGGGATGGCATGAGCAAGATACTGGCCGGGAGCACCTGGCCTTTCATCGCCGGGGCGGCGGTGGCTGTGGTGGCCGCCGGTGCGGCTCTTTATGTGGCCGGAGTCATTGCGCCGTCGCAAGAGAACGAGCCCGTGGCGATGCAGCCCGAGGTGCCGGCCGAGACTGGCCAAGAGGGTTCCGCGAAGGTCAAGAACGCCCCTCAAGCCACTGATGAAAAATTACAAGACACCCCTGCCGAGAAAACCGATACGACCGATCAATCCGCCCCAGAAGCCACGCCTGACCTGCCCGAACCACCGCGTATCAGCACCTTCCGCCTTGATCCCGATGGCAGCATGCTGGTGGCGGGGCGCACGCAGCCCGGCTGGGATACGTCGGTTCTGCTGGACGGTCAGAGCTTGCGCACTCTCAATGCCGGCGGCGCGGGCGATTTCGTGGAGTTCTTCTTGCTGGAAGGGAGCGATCAGCCTCGAGTTCTGAGCCTCGCCATGCGTTCGCCCGAGACCGGCGACGAGATCGCATCGCGCGACCAGATTATCATCACGCCAAGTCAGCTTTCCGAAGCCGAAGCCGAAGCCGAACCGGAGGCCGGGGAATCACAGGAAAGCACGAAGTCTGTCCAGAGCACTGAAACAAACGCGACCAGCGAGACAGCCGAGGCGCAGGGTTCCGCAGTTCTGGCGCAGGATCCCGCGCCTGCAACCACGCAGGATGCCGCGCCAGAGGTGGCTGCCCTCGATGCGCCGGCGTCACCCGAAGCGCCCGAGGCACCGCAGACCCGGGACATATCCGAACCAGTCGCACCCGAGCCCGCGTCGCAGGCTGCCACCGGACAGGCGGTGCTGTTGTCGGACGAAAGTGGCGTGCGCGTGCTTCAGGCGTCCGAACCACAGGGTGCACCGCCCGAGGCGATGACGAGTGTGGCGATCGATGCGATCACCTATTCGGACCAAGGTAACGTGGTTTTATCGGGGCGTGGCAAGGAGCTTGGCTTCGTGCGCGCATATCTGGACAATCGCGCGCAGGGCGGCGCCTCCATCGCACAGGACGGGCAGTGGCGCATGAATCTGCCGGATGTGGCGAGTGGCGTCTATACGCTGCGGGTCGACGAGCTCGATGACAATGGCAATGTGACGTCGCGGGTCGAGACTCCGTTCAAGCGGGAGGATCAGGCGGTTCTGGCTGCGCAGGAGGCCCAAAGCGAAGGCAGCGCGACGCAGGTGCGCGCGGTGACAGTGCAACCGGGCAATACGCTCTGGGCGATCTCGCGGCGCAACTACGGTGAAGGGCTGATGTATGTGCGCATCTTCGAGGCCAATCGCGACCGCATCCGCGACCCGGACCTGATCTATCCCGGACAGGTCTTTACCGTGCCGCCCGCCGCCGAGGACTGACTCTGCTGCGCGCGCGATGGCGCGCGTCCCAATTCCAATTCAATCGCGCATTGCCGCAATGCGGCGGGGCTGGCCATTCGCCGCCCCTGCGCTTAGGGTCGCGCGGCACAGATCGAACAGGCAAGCCGATGCGCCGAACCACCCTGACGACAACCGAAATGCCAGCCGACGGCTGGACCACGATCCGGCGCGTTTCGCCCTATCTCTGGCCCGAGGGTCAGACATGGGTCAAGCGGCGCGTAGTGCTGGCGCTGATTGCGCTGGTGCTGGCCAAGCTGATCGCCGTGGGCACGCCGTTCTTTTACAAGGCGGCAGTCGATGCGCTGGCGGGTGAAAGGAGCGGCGATGCCTGGATGCTGGCCTTTGGTGCGGTGGGGCTGACGGTGGCCTATGGCGGTGCGCGGCTGATGAATGTCGGCTTCCAGCAATTGCGCGACGTGCTGTTCGCGCCGGTGGCGCAGCGCGCGCTGCGGCGTCTGGCGCTGGAGACGTTCACCCATATCCACCAGATGTCGCTGCGCTATCACATCACCCGCAAGACCGGCGGACTGAGCCGGATCATCGAGCGCGGGGTCAAGGGCGTCGAGTTTCTGTTGCGCTTCCTGCTGTTCTCGATCGGGCCGCTGGTGCTGGAACTTCTGATGATCGGTGTAGTGCTCTGGACGCTTTTTGACTTCTGGTATCTGGCCGTTGTCGTGGTGGTAATTGCGGCCTATGTAGCCTTTACCTTCAAGGTCACCGAATGGCGCGTCAAGCAGCGCAAGGAGATGAACGACCAGGATACCGACGCCAACCAGAAGGCGATCGACAGCCTGCTGAATTTCGAGACGGTCAAGTATTTCGGCGCCGAGATGCGCGAGGCGGAACGCTATGACGCAGCCATGCAGGGCTATGAGCGGGCGGCCTTGCAGACATCCTATTCGCTGGCCTTCCTGAATTTCGGGCAGTCCGTGCTGATTACGGGCGGGCTGGTCGTGGTGATGGTGATGGCTGCCATCGGTGTGCAGGGCGGAAGCATGTCGGTGGGCGATTTCGTCATGGTCAACGCCTACATGATCCAGATCACCATGCCGCTCAATTTCCTTGGCACAGTCTATCGCGAGATCCGGCAGGCGTTGGTGGACATGGCGGAAATGTTCGGCCTTTTGGAACAGGAGCCCGATATCCGCGAGAAACCGGGCGCCAGCGATCTTAAGGTGGGCGGAGCGTCAGTTCTGTTCCGAGATGTCGTCTTTGGTTATGACCCGGCGCGCCCGATCCTCAAGGGGATCACGCTCGACGTGCCTGCGGGACGCACCGTGGCGGTTGTCGGCCCGTCGGGCTCGGGCAAATCCACCATCGGGCGGCTATTGTTCCGCTTTTACGATGTGCAGCAGGGGGCGGTCACGATCGACGGGCAGGACCTTCGCGACCTGACGCTGGACAGCGTGCATCAGGCGATCGGGGTGGTGCCGCAGGATACGGTGCTTTTCAACGACACGATCGGCTACAACATTGCCTATGGCCGCGCCGGGGCGACCCAGTCCGATGTTGAAGAGGCGGCCAAGGCGGCGCAAATCCACGATTTCATCATCGGTTTGCCTGATGGCTATGACACGCAGGTCGGCGAAAGGGGGCTGAAGCTTTCGGGCGGCGAGAAGCAACGCGTCGGCATTGCCCGCACTTTGCTGAAGGACCCGCCCATCCTGTTGCTGGACGAGGCCACGAGCGCGCTTGACACCGAAACCGAGCGCGACATCCAGGGCGCGCTCAAGCGCGCGGGGCAGGGGCGCACGGTGATTACTATCGCGCATCGCCTGTCCACCGTCGCCGATGCCGACCGGATCGTGGTGCTGGAGGATGGCGAGATCGCCGAAGAGGGCAGCCATGCCGACCTTTTGGCGCGTCAGGGCCGCTATGCCAGCCTCTGGCAGCGCCAGCAGGCTGAAGAGGCTGCATGACCCGCCGTGACAAGGCCTATCCACAAACGCCGGACGGGCGCTATTTCGTCGCCAAGGGATGGCTGTGGCGCAAGACCGATCCCGCGTTGGACGAAAGTGATCGGCGCGCAGCCGTAAAGGCTTTGATGCAGGCGCGCCGCGCCGTGCAGCAGGCCACCACACCTGAAGAGGAACGCGCTGCGCGTGACGCGGTGGACGCGGCCAAGCGCCGCCTTGGAGAGCGTGGCCCTGTCTGGTGGGACGATGGTGCCCCCGATGAAGGCGCAAGACACCCTGCGAACAGTAGCTACGGAGATTGGTGGGCCGAATTGTCGCCTGAAGAGCGCGCTGTGGGCGAAGGCAAGGCGGACAAGCGCGCCAAGCGGCGCTAAGCCGGGGCAGTTCAATCAGGGCGCTATTCGGCGGCGCGCAGCGGCTTGCCATTGGCATCGCGTGGGCCGAGCACGCGCTTGATGTCATCTGCTCCCGGCTGTTCGGCGTCTTCGTCGACGTAATCTCCGGGGCGCTCCTCGGGCCAGAGCAGTTCGGGTGCGCGCACCCGGCGCGCAGCGGAATTCAGCGACCAGTCGCGCGCGGCACGGCTGGCGCGGCCCATCGACATAGCCGCCAGCGCCCGCGCGCCCCAACCGACATAGGTGCTGGCCCATATTCTGAGCGCCAGCATCGACGGGGTAAAGACCAGCGTGAGCATCGTCGCGATGCCAAGCCCGAAGACCACCGCCGTGGCCAGCTGTTTCCACCAGAGGGCAGTGGGCGAGTTGAACGAGTAGCCGCCATTCACGAAATCGAGGCTGAGCCCGATCACCATCGGCGCAAGCCCCGCCATCGTCGTGATGGTGGTCAACAGAACCGGGCGGATGCGTGCCTCGGCGGTGCGGGTGATCGCCTCGATCCGGGGCATGTAGCGGCTGTATTCCTGATATGTGTCGATCAGCACGATATTGTTGTTCACCACGATCCCGGCCAGCGCCACGATACCCGTACCCGTCATGATGATCGAGAAGGGCTGGTTCATCAGCAGCATCCCGATCAGCACGCCGGTCGTGGACAATACCACCGCGAGCAACACGAGAACCGCGTTGTAAATGCTGTTGAACTGCGCCAGCAGGATGATGAACATCAGCCCGAGCGCGCCGGCGAAAGCCTTTTGCAGGAAGGCACCGGATTCGGCCTGATCCTCCTGATCGCCCGTCCATTCATAGCTGACCCCCGCCGGCAGCACGCCGCTGTCCAGCCATCCGGTCAATTGCGCGATGCGTTCGTTGGCGGTGATCGGAACCTCGCTTTCGTCATCACCACCCGCGGTCCGGGTCAGGCCGGGCGCTACTGCGGCCTTGATGTCGAAATACCGGGTCTGGTCGACGCGGTCGATCTGGGCCAGCTTCTGAACCGGCTTGCGGGTGATGAAATTCGACAGCGGCACAAGCCCGTCCGAGGTGCGCACCTTGAGAGAGTCGAGGGTGCTGAGCACGCGATCCTCCTTGGGCAGGCGCACGCGGATGTCGATCTCCTCATCGGAAGAGGGAACGCGCATAGTGTCGAGAAGGATGCCACGCGTCACAAGCTGCACCATCGCACCCACGGTGGCCACGTCGGCGCCGAAACGGCCGGCCTTTTCCACGTCCACATCGATCTGCCAGTCAATGCCGGGAAGGGGCAGGGTATCCTCGATTTGGCGCAGGCCGGTTGTGTGGTCGAATTTCGCGCGCGCCATCCGGGTTGCCTGTTGCAGGGCCTCCCAGTCGTCGCCCTTGAGGCGCAGATGCACCGGCTTTGCCGAAGCCGGACCGCGCGCCTGCGCAAGGATCTCGATCTTGATGCCTGGGATCTGTTCCAGGGTGGCGGTGAGCTCGTTGATGATCGTGTCGCCGTCATAGGCCTCGGCACTGACGGCGCGCGTCACCTCGTAGCCCAGAACCGGAATGGTGAACCAGGTTTCGCGCGATTGTGGGCGCTCCTCCCAGGGGATCGTTTCAAGCTGAACCTGCCCGATCGTGTCCAACGGTGCCTCGGCGCCGCCGGTATTGTTGGTCAACCCGCCTTCGCCAGCAAACGCGAAGACCGTCTCGACGCCGGGATGTTGCGCGACGAGGCGCTCGGCCTCGGCCACGAGGCTGTCTTTCTGCTGGATCGAAAGGTTGCCGCGAGCGCGCACATAGACGATGGCCTGTTCGGGCTCGGATTCCACGAAGAACTCTGTGCCGCGGTTGTTGTTCATGTAGAAAATCAGAACCGTGCCCACCAGCACGAACACCATGCCGAAAGCGACGAGAGGCATCACCGGGTTGCCGGCGATGAAATGGATTACCCGCCCGAATGGCGAACGCCGATAGCCGGCATCGACGCGCTTCTCGCCCAGCGGGAACACGCGGCGACCAAGATCCCCGGCAGTGTTGCGAATGCGACGGATGGCTGCCATCAGGCCCAGAAGGGTCGCGACGACGCCTGACACCCCTGTCGCCAGTAATGCGACCGCCCCTACCAAAAGCGCGAATACCATGCCCAGAACCGGCACGACCGAGCCGAGGATACGTGATGAATCCATAACGTTGAAGGTCGCCGTCACAGCGTTCAGAATGACCGGCATCAGCCAGCCCGCCAGTATGACCGCACCGATCGACGCCGGGAAAAGCAGCACATGCCAAAGCCAGTATCCCCCCGCTATCTGGTCGATCCTCGTGTTGAACCACCGCTCCGTCCGCCCGGTCACGCCCCCCATCACGGGCAGGTAGACAAGTGCTACCAAGAGCGAGGCGGAGAGCACGAAGATCAGCGTGACCGGCAGCATCCCCATGAATTCACCCGGAACACCCGGCCAGAACAGCATCGGAAGAAAGGCGCAGAGCGTCGTTGCGGTGGAACTGACCACCGGCCAGAACATCCGCTTGGCCGAAGCGACATAGGCATGCATCGGGCCTTCGCCCTCGCTGATGCGCTTATCGGCGTATTCGACCACCACGATGGCCCCATCCACCAGCATCCCGACCGAAAGAATGAGCCCGAACATCACGATATTCGAGATCGTGACGCCCATCACGGCAAGTATCGCGAAGCACAGAAGGAACGAGGTGGGAATGGCGAAGCCGACCAGAAGCGCTGGCCGCAGTCCGAGTGCGGCAAGTGTGACGATCATTACCAGCGCGATGGCGGTCAGCACTGAGCCTTCCAGTTGCTTGACCATGGATTCAACCGTGCGCGACTGGTCATTCGATGTGCCGACATTCACCGCCGAATGCAATTCTTCGGGCCATTCCGCGCTGGCCTCATCGACCGTCTCGCGCACCAGGTCGGCGGTGTCGATGATATTGAATCCCTTGCGCTTGACCACCTGCAAGGCCACGGTCTTTTCGCCATTGAACCGCGCTGTTCCGAGGCGATCCTCGAAAGTAAGGTTGATCTCGGCCAGGTCACCCAGCGTGACGACCCGGTCGCCGTTGATCTTGACCGGCAGTCGGTAGATGTCGCGCGTATCTTCGAACGAGGATGGAATCTTGACCGAGAATGCCCCGGACGCTGTCTCGATCTCGCCGGCGGCGATCAACAGGTTGTTGTTGCGCACAACGTTGATCAATTCATTCGCCGTGACGTTATAGGCTTCGAGCCGCAAGGGGTCGATCACGACCTCGACCATCTCGTCGCGGTTGCCCGCAATCCCCGCCTCGAGCACCGGCTCCAGGCCTTCCAGGCGGTCCTGAAGATCCTTGGCCAGCCGCGCCATCGTGCGTTCGGGTACGTCGCCGCTCAGATTGACGATAATGATCGGGAATTCACTGAAATTGATTTCGTTGATCGAATATTTCTCGGCGCCTTCCGGGAACTTGGCCTCGGCCGCATTCATCGAATCGCGCACATCGGCCATGATCTTGGACTTGTCCCAGCCGAATTCGAATTCCAACGCCACGCCGGCATAGTTCTCGGCGGCGGTGCTGCTCATGGTCTTGAGCCCGTCGAGATCGCTCAGTTCGGTCTCCATGACCTTGACCAGAAGTTTCTCGCTGTCCTCGGCCGAAATGCCGGGGAAGGGGACCGACACGAAAAGCGCGGGGATCTCGATATCGGGTTCACCCTCCTTGGGCAGGCCGACATAGGCCAACGTGCCCGCCATGATGGAGAGCACGATGAAGGCGACGACCATGCGTGCCCTTGCGGCGGCCCAGTCGACGATACCGGTCACTGGCCCAACTCCCTGAAGCTTGGGTTCACCTTGACCCCGTCATTTACGTATTCCTGACCGATCACGATCACATTCGCCTGATCGGGAAGACCGGTCAGCCAAACCCCGCTGGTGGTGTCGCGCATCAGCTTGACCGCTGTGAAGGCCGCCTCGTTGTCCTTTGTGACAAGGCGCACGCCAAGGGTGCCTTCATCGTTCAGCGTCAGCGCCGATTGGGGAAGCAAATGCGCTGGCGTGCCATCGGCAGAGATGACGATTTCGGCCGTCTGCCCGTCACGCAGCGTCAGATCCGGGTTGGCGACACGAATCTCGACACGGAATGTGCGCGTGGTCTGATCTGCCTGGCGCGACAGGAAAGTGACCTCGCCGCTCACTGTTCCGCCCGACGCAAGCTCGGCCTGAGCTGGCGCTCCAAGCTTGATGCGGTCGACTTCGGTTTCCGGCACGAACCCGACCAGGATTGCCGGATCAAGCTGTATGACCGTCGCGCAAAGCGCGCCGGGTTGCAGCAGGCTGCCGAGTTCGGCGGTGTCGCTTTCAAGAAGGCCGGCAAAGGGCGCGGTCATTGTCAGGCGTTCGATTTCCTTTTGGGCCGATGCGACGGCGGCTTGCGCCGCTTCGATCTGGGCATTGGCGCCTTCGAGGCCACTGCGCGCGGTCTCCACAGCCGCCTCTGCAGAGCGCAGCGTCGCACGCGCCGAGGCCAGCCGGGTTTGTGACGCGAACCCGCCTTCGGATAGCCGCGCGGCTGCGTTTTCATTGATTTGTGCCTCCTCTAGGCGCGAACGCGCCTCTTCGACGCGGGCGCGCGCTTCGGGAACGCTGGCGCGCGCGGCGCTCAGGCGCGACTTGGCCTCGGTCAGCGCGGCTTCGCGGGTGCCCGGGTCCAGCTTGCAAAGCAGCTGGCCCTCATCGACGAAGTTGCCCTTGCGTAGCGGCTCTGAAATGATCTGCCCCGAGGTTTCCGCGCGCAGATCGACCTCTCGATAGGCCTCGGTCTGACCGCGCAGGACCACCGCGCTATCGATGGTGCGCGCGCTCGACCGTACCGCGACCACGCCGATCACCGTCGCGGAATCGGCGTCATCCGCGCCGTTTGCAGCACTGGACTGTGCCGCTTGGGGTTGTTCGGATTCGGGAGATGCGCCGGTCAGGCGATCGCGCTCGAAAACGAAGAGGTAGATTAGCCCGGTGACCAGAATAGCGGCCAAAATCGGGAAAAGTCGCATCTTTGGTCCCTTCTCGGCAGCCAGCGGCCGCGCTGGAAAAAGTCGGATCGAACCGGGTTCATCCGATCAGCCTACTCTGAACTATGCTGTTCAGATTAAACCTTTAGGCTAGCTGCTGCAAGACGCTCGGTTCGCGCCCCTTGGCAGGGCCGGGTGGACGCGCTAAGAGGGGCCACAAACGCAAGAGGATCCGGGCGTGAGCGACACAGACAGTTTCATCGACGAAGTCACCGAAGAGGTCCGCCGCGACCGCCTGTTCGCGCTAATGCGGCGCTATGGCTGGATCGCTGTTATCGTGGTGTTACTGATCGTCGGGGGAACGGCCTGGAATGAATGGCGCAAGGCGCAGGCGCGTGAAACTGCACAAAGTTTCGGCGATGCGCTGATGGAAGGCCTCAGTGCGGGCGCAAGCGATGCGCGCGCGGCTGCGCTGTCTTCGGTCAAGGCTCCGAATCCGGGCGCCGCCGCGATCCGCGATCTGCTGGCCGCCGCCGAGGCCATGGAAACCACGCCGCAGGAGGCCGCGAGCCGTCTGCTGGCTCTGGCAGACAGTGACGGCGTCGAACCCGTTTACCGCCAGATCGCCATACTCAAGGCCGTGGCGATGCCGGGGTCGGGGCTTTCTGTCGAAGAACGCCGCGCCCGGCTGGAGGGGCTGGCGCTGAGCGACGGCTTGGCGAGGCTATTGGCCAAAGAGCAACTGGCCCTGATCGATGCTGAAACCGGCGACACCGAAGGTGCGCTGGAGCGTCTGCAAGCGGTCGCAGTCGATGCGCAGGCGACGCCGGGCTTGCGTCGAAGGGCGTCACAAGTGATTGTAGCCTTGGGCGGCGAACTGCCCGGCAGCGGCCAGGGCGAATAGCGAAAGCGCCGCCGCCAGGTCGGAACGGCCTGCACGGCGTGGGACAAGTGAGGGGGCTTCGGCTTTGAAACGAAACGGGATTTTTCTGGGTCTTGCCGCCATCCTGGCCGTCTCTGCCTGTTCAAAGGAGGAGGCGATCCTTCAGGGCGACCGTGAGGTTATCCGCGAGGTCGCAGATGACAGCGTGGCAATGCCCGATGCAGCCGCGCAGGAGAACCGAAGCCAGCCATTGACGCTGCCGGCGGCGCAAGTCAACGCATCTTGGACCCAAGCGATCAGCAGCCCGGAGACACGCGTGGCGCACCCGGCGCTTTCCGCCGCCCCCGAACGTATCTGGTCTACCTCGATCGGGTCGGGAGACGGGCGCAAGGTGCGCATCACCGCCGATCCCGTCGTTGCGGGTGGACGTGTTTTCACGCTTGATGCAAGTGCCAAGGTCAGCGCGGTTTCGACCGGCGGCGAGGTGCTTTGGACGCACAGCCTCGTGCCGCCGGGCGAGTCGACGACCGATGCCACTGGCGGTGGCCTGGCCTATGGAGCGGGCAAGCTTTTCGTGTCCTCCGGCTTTGGCCTGATGACCGCGCTCGACCCGGAAACCGGGGCCGAGATCTGGCAGCAGAACCTGCGCGCAACCGGATCGGGCAGCCCCACCGTATCGGGCGACTTGGTCTATCTTGTCGCGGGCGATGAACTCGCCTGGGCACTGGACACCGATACTGGCCGGATTCGCTGGCAAGTGTCTGCGACGCCCGACATCCACAACGTGATGGGCGGCCCGGCACCTGCGGTGACAAACAAATACGCGATCTTCGCCTTTGGTTCGGGCGAGGTGCAGGGCACCTTCCGTAAGGGCGGCTTGCGGCTTTGGGATTCGCAGATCGCGGGGCAGCGCCGGGGTTACGCCCATGCGCGCGTCGGCGACATCACGGGCGATCCCGTAGTCTGGAACGAGCGTGTCTTTGTCGGTAGCCATTCGGGCCGTATGGTCGCGCTTGGGCTGGCCAATGGCGAACGCCTTTGGACCGCGCATCAGGGGCCGCTCAACCGGGTCTGGCCGGCGGGCGATTCGATTTTCATGGTGTCGGACCGCAATGAATTGATCCGCCTTCAGGCCGAGGACGGGGCACAGGTCTGGGCAGTCAAGATGCCCTTCTTCACCAAGACCAGACCGCGCCGCCAATCCGAGATTTTCGCCCATCACGGGCCGGTCATCGCCGGTGGGCAACTGATTGTGGCATCAAGCGACGGCTTCCTGAGATTCTACGATCCGGTCTCCGGGAATCTACGGCGTACGACCGAGCTTCCGGGCGGCGCGACGACCAACCCGGTGGTGGCTGGCGGCACGCTATACGTGGTGTCGGCGAACGGTCAATTGCACGCTTTCCGTTAAGCCCGCGATACTGTATCAGGGCGGCTTGATCCGACCCGGAGCCTGAGACATGAGTTTCACCCTAGCCATCGTGGGGCGCCCCAATGTGGGCAAATCCACGCTGTTCAATCGCCTTGTAGGCAAGCGCCTGGCGCTGGTCGATGACCAGCCAGGCGTAACACGTGATCTGCGCGAGGGCATCGCGCGGCTGGGCGATCTGCGTTTCACCGTTATCGATACTGCTGGCCTCGAAGAGGCCACGGACGAGTCGTTGCAGGGGCGGATGCGCAAGCTGACCGAGCGGGCGGTGGATATGGCCGATGTATGCCTGTTCCTGATCGACGCCCGCGCGGGCGTCACGCCGACCGACGAAGTCTTTGCCGACATCCTGCGCAAGCGCGCTGATCACGTGATCCTGGGCGCCAACAAGGCCGAAGGATCGGCTGCTGACGCAGGCCTCTATGAATCCTACGGGCTTGGCCTTGGTGAGCCGGTGCGCCTGTCGGCTGAGCATGGCGAGGGACTCAACGAGCTTTATTCGCAACTGATGCCGCTGGCCGACGAGTACGAGGCGCGCGCCCGTCAGGAGGCGCCGGAGACCGAGGTCGTTCTGGATGAGGACGGCGAGGATGCCGAAGGCGAGGGCGATACGATCGTATCGCGCACCCCGACGCCGGAGCGCCCTTTGCAGATAGCCGTGGTCGGGCGCCCCAACGCGGGCAAGTCAACGCTCATCAACACGATCCTGGGCGAGGATCGCCTGTTGACTGGCCCCGAGGCCGGGATCACCCGCGACGCTATCTCGCTTCAGGTGGATTGGGACGGGCTGCCGGTACGGGTCTTTGACACCGCCGGGATGCGCAAGAAGTCGCGCGTGCAGGACAAGGTCGAGAAGCTGTCGGTTTCGGACGGGCTGCGCGCGGTCAAGTTCTCCGAGGTCGTGGTGGTTCTGCTGGATGCCGCCATCCCGTTCGAAAGCCAGGATTTGCGCATCGCTGATCTGGCCGAGCGCGAAGGCCGCGCCGTGGTGGTGGCGGTGAACAAGTGGGATATCGAAGCGGAAAAGCAGCAAAAGCTGCGCGATCTGCGCGAATCCTTTGAGCGGCTTTTACCGCAGTTGCGCGGCGCTCCGCTGGTCACGGTTTCCGCGAAAACCGGCAAGGGGCTGGACCGTCTGCGCACCGCCGTCGAGAAGGCCTATGAGATGTGGAACCGCCGGGTTCCCACGGCGCAGCTCAATCGCTGGCTGGCCGGCATGGTCGAGGCGCACCCGCCGCCCGCGCCGGGCGGACGCCGCATCAAGCTGCGCTACATGACCCAGGCCAAGACGCGACCGCCGCATTTCGTGGTGATGTGCTCGCATCCCGACAAGCTGCCCGAAAGCTATTCGCGCTACCTTATCAATGGCCTGCGCGAGGATTTCGACATGCCCGGCACGCCGATCCGGCTGCATATGCGCTCACAATCCGACAAGAACCCCTACAAGAGCAAGAAAAAGTCCACGCCCTCGCGCCTGCGCAAGCATATTCAAGGCAGGAACAACCCGCCGAAATGATACGCGCCTGCGCATCGGGATCGGTCGGATCAGCGGGCGGAGCGGGTGTTGGCGTGTTCGTGTGCGCTGCGCACGGTCAAGGTCAGCGCCGCGATTCCCGCACCGCTTAGCGAAAGCACCGCTATATTGGGCGGCGAGAGATTGGCCACAATGATTCCGGTCAGCGCCCAGATCACCGCAAGCGCATACTCGGGCGTATCGGCGCGCAGGATCTGAATGGCCATTCCCAAGGCCAGCGCCAGTCCGATGCTCAAGAGGGCCGCCACCTGTTCGCCCAGGATCCCGTGCCCGGCCAGCACCAGCGCCAGCGCCACGCAGGACGCCGCCGTCAGCCAACCGGCGTAAAGCGCGATCGGCGCGCGCAGCCAGATCCTGTCGTCACGCCCCGCCGCCAACAGCGCAATCAGCGCTGAAGCCAGCATCACCCAGATCAGCACAGTCGCCCAGATGGGTGAGAGCTGTGCCACCGGTATCCACGCAGCGCCCACGACCAGGCTGATGAAGAGCGGCCAGCGTGCGCGGTCCCATCCCGGCGCTTCGGCGCGTTTCAAGAGTCCGAAACCCGCCCCTGCGAGGAGCCAGATGTAGATCAGGCCCCAGATCCCGAAGGCATAGCCCGCAGGCTGCACAGGCGGATCATCCTGCGGTATCGGAAACTGGTCGGGCGCGAAGCCGTTGAACCCGTCATTTGCAAACGGGGACAGGGCAAAGGCCAAGGCCGCTGTCAGGGTCAGGATGGCTTTCATGCGGTTCATAATCAGGACTTGGGGCCGATCGCTGCAGGTTCAAGACCTTCGCCCGGAGCAGACCTTGAGAACATGCAGACTATGGGACGGTCAACGCCGACCTGAGGAGGCAGGACGGAGCCGACCACGGCAGGGCGGGATTGCGGCGTGCCGGGATGGGGGGCTGTCTGCCCCCACGTTGAAAATCGTGGATTTTCAACGTCCCCCGAGGATATTTTCAAACAGAAGAAGGCAGGGCGTATCAGGTCAGCGTGCCATTCGCGTGCAGCGTCGTCTTGCCGCGCAGATAGGGGTGCAGCGCTTCGGGCAGCGTCACCGAGCCGTCGACCTGCTGGCCGTTTTCCAGCACGGCGATCAGGCAGCGGCCAACGGCAAGGCCAGAGCCATTGAGCGTATGGACGAATTGCGGCTTGCCGCCATTCGCGGGTTTGAAGCGGGCATTCATGCGCCGCGCCTGAAAGTCGCCGCAGACCGAGACCGAGCTGATCTCGCGATAGGTGTTCTGACCGGGCAGCCAGACTTCGATGTCATGGGTGCGCCGCGCCCCAAAGCCCATGTCGCCAGTGCAAAGCACGATGGTGCGGTAGGGCAGATCAAGCTTTTCGAGGATGCCTTCGGCGCAGCCGGTCATGCGGTCGAGCTCGGTGCGCGAATGACCGGGATGGGTGATCGATACCATTTCGACCTTTTCGAACTGATGCTGGCGCAGCATCCCGGCGGTATCCTTGCCGGCACTGCCCGCTTCGGACCGGAAGCATTGGGTATGGGCGGCGTAACGTCGCGGCAGGGTGGATTCGTCGACTGTGTCGCCATTCACCAGATTGGTCAGAGGCACCTCGGCAGTGGGCACCAGCCACCAGCCATTCGTGGTTTGGTAGCTGTCTTCGCCGAACTTGGGCAATTGGCCGGTGCCAAACATCATGTCGTCACGCACCAGAACCGGTGTCCAGGTTTCCAGAAGGCCGTTTTCCTCGACATGGGTGTCGATCATGAACTGCGCCAGCGCCCGGTGAATGCGCGCCACCGCGCCTTGGAGCACCACGAAGCGCGAACCGCTCAGTTTCGCGGCCGTCTCGAAATCCATGCCGGTTTTTACGCCTGCGATCTCGAAATGCTCGACGGGCTGGAAATCGAAGCTGGCCGGGTTGCCCCAGCGTTTGACCTCGACATTGTCATCCTCGTCGGCGCCATCTGGTACATCATCCATCGGCAGGTTGGGCAGGCTGGACAGAAGGTCGGTGAGGTTGCGGTCAAGCTCCTTGGCCTCGCCCTGCATCTTGGCGACTTCGGCCTTCTTGTCGCCGACCAGCGCGCGCAGACGCTCGAATTCGGCCTCGTCGCCCTTGGCCTTGGCGGCGCCCACCAGTTTGGAGGCCTGGTTCTGTTCGGCCTGCGCGGTTTCGGCGGCATGAATGCGCGCGCGGCGCGCTTCGTCCAGTTCGAGGATTGGGGCCGAGGCGTTTTCCATCCCGCGCCGTGCCATGGCGGTGTCGAAGGCATCGGGGTTTTCACGGATCGCGCGGATATCGTGCATGGGTCTTGTCCTCTGCCTGAATGAGTCGTCGCATGCCTTATGCAACAGAATCCGGGCGGGGTGTAGGGCGTCGTTTTGACCGCTGGTGCATGAGGCGGCGACAGGGCACCTTTCGCGCCTTGCAAATGTCCGGCGCGGGCCATAGGTTCCGGCGCAATTCAGAGAAAAGGGCCTGCGGGCCGCTCAAGACAGAGGAAACAACCCGATGGAAGCCCTTGGACAGTTCATTCCCCTCATCCTGATCTTCGCGATCATGTACTTCCTGCTCATCCGTCCGCAGCAGAAAAAGCTCAAGGAGCATAAGGCCATGGTCGAAGCCCTGCGCCGCGGCGACCAGGTCGTCACGCAAGGCGGGCTGATCGGCAAGGTGGCCAAGGTCAAGGATGGTGACGAGGTCGAGGTGGACCTGTCGGACGGAGTGCGCGTTCGGGTCGTCAAATCGACCATCGCACAGGTCCTGAGCAAGACCGAACCCGCCGAGGGCTGAACCCGGCATCACATCTCCAAATCCTTGAAAAGGCGCGACAATGCTGCAAATCGACCTGTGGAAACGCATCGTTATCTGGGGCGTTGTCGCCTTGGGTCTGTTGCTGGCGCTGCCGAATGCCTTTTATCCCAGAGTGGAGAGCCATAACGACGCGGTGAAGGCGCTGGAGATTGGGGCCTCGGGCGAACAGCTCGAGGAGCAAGCGGGGCGTTGGCCAAGCTGGATGCCCTCGAGCCTGGTCAACCTGGGGCTCGATCTGCGCGGCGGCGCGCATTTGCTGGCCGAAGTGCAGGTTGCGGATGTCTACCAGTCGCGCATCGAAAGCATGTGGCCCGAAGTGCGCGACCTGCTGCGCGAGGAGCGCGACCGCGTTGGCCCGATCCGTCTGCAACCCTCCGATAGCCCCGAACTGCGTGTGCGCCTGATCGAAAAGCCAGATGAGGTCGAACATGCGGCTAGCCTCGTGCGCGGCCTGGCGAGGCCGGTCAGCAGCCTGAGCGGGGCAGGGGCATCTGATATCGAGGTCACCACCGAGGGCGACGAGATCGTCATCCGCCTCAGTGCCGCAGAGCAGCGAGCGACCGACGATCGCACGGTGCGTCAGGCACTGGAAATTATTCGCCGCCGGATCGACGAGGTTGGCACGCGTGAGCCGACGATCCAGCGTCAGGGCTCGGAGCGAATCCTGATCCAGGTGCCCGGCGTGGGCAGCGCGGCGGAGCTCAAGGAAATCATCGGCACCACCGCGCAGTTGACCTTTCAGCCGGTTGTCGGGCGCACGCAGGACGCCGAGGATTCACCGGGTGCGGGCAATGAAATAGTGCCTTCGATGGACCAGGAGGAAACCTTTTATATCCTTGAGCGCGCGCCGGTTGTCACCGGCGACGAACTGGTCGATGCGCAGCCGGATTTCGATCAGAACGGGCGCCCGGCGGTATCGTTCCGCTTTGATCCGACCGGAGCACGCAAATTCGGCAATTACACTGCTGCCAATATCGGCAGCCCCTTCGCCATCGTGCTGGACAATGAAGTGATCAGCGCGCCCGTGATCCAGAGCCACATTCCCGGCGGGTCGGGGATCATCACCGGCAATTTCACCGTCGAGGAAAGTACCCAGTTGGCCGTGCTGTTGCGGGCCGGGGCCTTGCCTGCGGGACTCGATTTTCTCGAGGAGCGCACGATCGGCCCGGAACTTGGCGCCGACAGTATCGAGGCGGGCAAGATCGCCTGTGTGGTCGCCTTCGTTCTGGTGTTAATGTTCATGGCGGTAAGTTATGGCACCTTCGGGCTGTTCGCCAATATTGCACTGATCATAAATGTCGGGCTGATCTTCGGCCTGCTGAGCCTGATCGGGGCGACGCTGACCCTGCCGGGTATCGCGGGCATCGTGCTGACTATCGGCATGGCGGTCGATGCCAATGTGCTGGTCTTCGAGAGGATCCGCGAAGAGATGAAAACGGCCAAGGGCCCGGCGCGTGCCATCGAACTGGGCTACGAAAAGGCGCTGAGCGCGATCACCGATGCCAATATCACGACCTTCATTACCGCGCTGATCCTTTACACCATGGGGTCCGGGCCTGTGCGTGGTTTCGCGATCACGCTGGGACTGGGGATCATCACGTCGGTCTTCACGGCGATTTTCGTCACCCGCCTGATCGTCATCATGTGGTTCGAACGCAAGCGCCCAAAGACCGTGCTTCAGGGGCGGTCGCTGCGGTTGGTACCTCGGGACACCAAGTGGGATTTCTTCCGTCGCTGGCGCCTGTCGCTGGGTATTTCCGCCGTGCTGATCGTCGTCGCGTTCGGCTCATTCCTGTTGCAGGGCTTGAATTACGGCATTGACTTCCGCGGCGGCACCACGATCCGAACTGACACCGCGCAGCCGGTAGATGTCGGCGCATACCGAGATGCGATCCAACCGCTGCAACTGGGGGACGTGACGATAACCGAAGTCTTCGATCCTACCTTCGACGAAGACCAGAACGTCGCGATGATCCGTATTCAGGCCCAGGACGACACCGAAAGCGTTCCTGCCGAGGTGGTCGCAGGGGTTGAATCCGCCTTGCAGGAGGTGGCACCCGATCTGACCTTTACCTCGGTCGAAAGTGTGGGGCCAAAGGTCTCGGGCGAGCTGATCCAGACCGCGATCATAGCGGTCGCTCTCGCGATCGGAGCGGTTCTGATCTATATCTGGCTGCGTTTCGAGTGGCAATTTGCCCTCGGGGCAGTGGTGGCGTTGGTGCATGACGTGGTGCTGACGATCGGTATCTTCTCGGAGTTGCAGATACAGTTTGATCTCGCGATCATTGCGGCGCTCCTGACGATCGTGGGCTATTCGCTCAACGATACCGTGGTCGTCTTTGACCGGGTCCGAGAAAACCTTCGAAAATACAAGAAGAAGTCGCTGTCCGAGGTTCTGAACATCTCGATCAACGAGACGCTGAGCCGGACCGTGATGACTTCCGTCACCACGCTTCTGGCACTCGGGGCCCTTTATATACTGGGCGGTGACGTGATCCGGGGCTTCGTATTCGCGATGATCTGGGGTGTCATCGTCGGCACCTATTCGTCGATCTTCGTCGCCAGCACGATTCTGTTGTGGCTGGGGGTCAAGCGCGACTGGTCCAAGCCCGATGCAAACCAAGGCAACCAGTTCGCCAACGTGGATGCCTGATGCGCTGATCCAGCTTGCTGCGACCCCCGGACTGATCTGGTTGATGCTTGCCATCGGGGCGGCGGGGATCGTGCGCGGTTTCACCGGCTTCGGAACAGCCCTGATCTTTGTGCCTGTCGCGGGTATCTTCCTGCCGCCAGCGGTGATCGTCGGAGTGATGATGCTGACCGGGATCGCAAGTTCGGGTGCCTTGTTGCCGCGCGCCTGGGGGCAGGCCGATCGGCGCGAGGTGGGGCTTTTGGCTTTCGCGGCGCTATTGACCGTGCCGCTTGGTCTTTGGCTGATGGCGCGGCTCGATGCGCAAATGGTGCGCTGGATCGTCGCCGTTGTGGCCGGGCTCACGCTGTTGGCTCTGGTGACAGGCTGGCGCTTTTCGCGGCGGGTTTCGCGGCGCGGGCTGGTCGGGATTGGTGGTGTTGCGGGTGTTCTTGGGGGCCTCACCGGGTTGACCGGACCCGCCGTGATCCTGTTCTATCTGGCCGGGCAGGCGGCGGTGCAGTCGGTACGCGCCAATACGATCCTGTTTCTCGGTGCGCTCGACGTGGTGATCGTGGCCAACCTTCTGTTGCGCGGGGCCGTGGCATGGAGCACGGTGATCCTGGCGTTGGCGCTCGCGGTGCCCTATTTCATCACCACACTGATCGGTCAGTCTCTGTTTGACCCGCGACACGAGCGAACGTACCGATGGGCTGCCTATTCGGTCATTGCGCTGGCGGTCGTCAGCGGTTTGCCGATCTGGGAATAGGAGGCCGACCCATGCAGATTCACGAAGTGACCTTCAGGGAAACCACCCCGATCAACGGCTATGGCCCCGGCTTTTTCCGGGTCGGCGGCGAAGTGTTCGAGGGTGCGGTGATCGTGCAGCCCGAACAGGCGCGCGCCTGGGAAGGCTACGAAGACGCCGCCCCGCTTCTGGCGCTGGCGGGTGATGCGGATGTGCTGTTCATCGGCACAGGAGCAGAGACCGCGCATATCCCTGCGGATCTGCGTAATCGTCTCGAAGAGGCCGGACTGGGAGTGGAAGTGATGCATTCCGCCGCCGCCTGCCGCACCTACAACGTTCTCCTGTCGGAAGGGCGGCGCGTTGCGGCAGCCCTGCTGCCCGTGTGAAAAGGCCGCGCCTTGATCCAGCCCCTTTCCGCAGGTCTTGCTTTGGGATAACGACACATTCATGGTGTTGAACATTTCGGATCTGACAATCGCGCGTGGCGGGATCAAGGTGCTCGAGGGAGTATCCTTCGACCTTGCGCCCGGTGGCGCGATCGTTTTGCGTGGTCCCAACGGTATCGGCAAAACCACGCTTTTGCGCACCATTGCCGGGTTGCAGCCACCCCATTCCGGGCGCGTCGATGCCGATCCTGACAGCCTTGTCTATGCCGGCCATTCGGACGGGCTCAAGGCCACGTTGACGGTCGAGGAAAATCTTGTCTTCTGGGCGCAGGTCTTTGGAAAAACGGACATTTCCCAAGCGATCGAGAGCTTTCAGATGGCGCGGCTGATCAACCGCCCGGCGGGGATGCTTTCGGCGGGTCAGAAACGCCGGCTGGGGCTTGCCCGGCTGCTCGTTACCGGGCGACCGGTCTGGATCCTCGACGAGCCGACAGTATCGCTTGATGGCGATGCAGTGGCGATGTTCGCAAGTGCCGTGCGCGCGCATTTGGCGCGCGGCGGCGCGGCCCTGATCGCTACTCATATCGACCTGGGCCTGCCCGAAGCCGAGGTGCTGGAGGTCGGCCCCTTCCGCGCCCGCGCCGCAGAGCTCGACGATTTCGACGAGGCCTTCCTGTGATCGCGCTTCTGATCCGGGATCTGCGGCTTGCGATGCGCGCGGGTGGGGGCTTTGGGCTCGGCCTCGCCTTTTTCCTCATCGTCGTGACGCTGGTGCCCTTCGGGGTCGGTCCACAAAGCGAGCTGCTGGCGCGCATCGCTGCGGGTATCCTGTGGCTCGGCGCGCTGCTTGCATGCCTTCTGTCGCTCGATCGGATTCTTGCGCTCGACTGGGAGGATGGCAGCCTTGATCTGCTGGCCACCGCACCCTTGCCGATGGAGGCGATCGTATCGATCAAGGCCTTGGCGCATTGGCTGACCACCGGCTTGCCGCTGGTGCTTTTCGCGCCGGTGTTCGGCCTGCTGATGAACCTGCCCGAAGCGGGTTACAAACCCCTTGTGCTCTCGCTCCTTCTGGGCACGCCGGCGCTCAGCGTGATCGGAACTTTCGGCGCGGCGCTGACCGTTGGGCTGAAACGCGGCGGTTTGCTGCTCAGCCTGCTGGTTCTGCCGCTCTATGTGCCTACGCTGATCTTCGGGGCCGAGATGGCGCGGCGCGGGGTCGAGGGGCTGGACATAACGACGCCGCTGCTGATGCTGGCGGGGATTACCTGCGGCACGATTGCGCTTTTGCCTTTCGCTTCGGCTGCGGTATTGAAGGTCAACCTGCGCTAACGAAACGGGAATCGGAATGAACCTCAACACACTCTGGGCCTATGCAAACCCCAAGAAGTTCATCCAGGCCACCGACCGGGTTTTGCCTGTGATTTCGATCCTGGCCGTCCTGTCGCTGGTCGTCGGATTGGTATGGGGGTTCTTCTTCACACCCGAGGATTACCGCCAGGGTTCGACCGTGAAAATCATTTATCTTCATGTGCCTAGCGCCCTCATGGCGATCAATGCATGGCTGATGATGCTGGTCACCTCGCTGGTCTGGATCGTGCGGCGCCACCATGTCAGCGCGCTGGCGGCGCGGGCGGCGGCGCCGGTGGGGGCGGTGATGACTCTGATCGCGTTGGCGACGGGCGCGATCTGGGGGCAGCCGATGTGGGGCACCTGGTGGGCCTGGGACCCGCGGCTGACTTCGTTCCTCATCCTTTTTCTCTTTTATCTCGGGTACATAGCCCTTTGGGAGGCGATCGAGGATGACGACACCGCGGCGGATCTGACCAGCATCCTCTGCCTTGTGGGCTCGGTCTTTGCCCTGCTGAGCCGCTATGCGGTGAATTTCTGGAACCAGGGACTGCACCAGGGCGCGTCGCTGAGCCTCGACAAGGAAGAGAACGTGGCGGATGTATTCTACTATCCACTGCTGGTCTGCATCGCCGGATTTGTGTTACTTTTCATAGCCTTGGTGTTCCTGAGAACTCAAACCGAAATCCGCGCGCGTCGGATGCGGGCGCTGCTGGCGCGGGAGCGGATGGGATGATGCCGGATCTGGGAAAATACGCCGAGGCGGTGCTGTCCTCCTACGCGGTGTCGATCGTGTTGCTGGTGGTGCTGGTCTGGGCCAGCCTGCACCGCGCGAGGCGGGTGAGGAAACAACTGGAAGACGTTGAAACGAAAGTGAAAAGAGATGGCTAAACTGTCGCCTCTGATGATTCTGCCGCCGGTGATTTTCGCGGGATTGGCGGTGCTTTTCTATGTGGGCATGCAGCGCGAAAACCCTGACGAGCTGCCCTCGGCGCTTGAAGGAAAGACCGCCCCGGCCGTTCAAGTGACGCCGCTTGGCGAAAAAAAACCGTTTTCAGACAGTGATTTGCGCGATCGCGGCGTCAAACTGGTCAATTACTGGGCCAGTTGGTGCGCGCCTTGCCGGGTGGAACATCCCAATCTTGAGCAACTCGCGGACCAAGGGGTTACGATTTACGGCGTGAACTACAAGGATAAACCTGCCAACGCCTTGAAATTTCTCAATGATCTGGGCGATCCCTATGCCGCTATCGGCGCCGATGAAAACGGGCGGATGGCTCTGGATTGGGGCGTTTACGGCGTGCCGGAGACCTATGTCATTGACGGACAAGGACAAATCATTCTGCGCTTTGCCGGGCCGATCACCGACCGTGTGCTGCAAAATCAGATCCTGCCCGCCATCGAAAAGGCGCGCTGACTTCTGTACGAAATGTCCGTTTTGTACGCCGGTTTTGTACCCAAATCGCCCCTTCGGCGAAAAGTTTTGTACAAAACCCGAAAATCCGCCCCTTCATCTGGCTGAAAATACCTCGGGGGGTCCGGGGGGCTGGCCCCCCGGCCTTGGCCCGCAGAACGCAAAAGGGCGGCCCGAAGGCCGCCCCTGAAATGCAGTTCGGTGCGCCAATCAGGCGGCGGAGCGGGCGAGGTTGCGCAGCACGTAATGCAGCACGCCGCCGTTTTCGACATATTCCTTTTCCACCGCCGTATCGATGCGCGACTTCAGGGTGATCTCCTTGGTCGTGCCATCGCCATAGGTGATGGTGCAGGGGATTTCCGCCTGGGGCTTCATGTCGCCCTCAAGCCCGGTGATGTCGAAGCTCTCGTCGCCCTTCAACCCGAGCGTCTTGCGGCTGTCGCCGCCGGTGAACTCGAAGGGTACGACGCCCATGCCCACCAGGTTCGAGCGGTGGATACGTTCGTAGCTTTCGGCGATCACCGCCTTCACGCCCAGAAGGCTTGTGCCCTTGGCGGCCCAGTCGCGGCTGGAGCCGGCGCCGTATTGCTCGCCCGCGACGATGACCAGCGGCACGTCCTTGTCCTGCCATGCCATCGCGGCGTCGAAGATCGAGGTCTGCTCCCCGTCCGGACCCAGCGTGTAGCCGCCTTCGACCCCGTCCAGCATCTCGTTGCGGATGCGGATATTGGCGAAGGTGCCGCGCATCATCACCTCGTGATTGCCGCGCCGCGAGCCATAGGAGTTGAATTCGCGCACCGGCACCTGGCGTTCGGTGAGGTATTCACCGGCGGGCGTCGAGGGCTTGAAGCTGCCCGCGGGCGAGATGTGGTCGGTGGTGACCATGTCCCCCAGCAGCGCCAGCATCCGCGCCCCCTTGATATCCGAGATCGTCCCGGCCTCTTTCGACATGCCCTGGAAATAGGGCGGGTTCTGCACATAGGTCGATTGCGGCGGCCAGTCATAGGTTTCGGCGTCCGAGGTTTCGACCCCCTGCCACTTGTCATCGCCCTTGAAGACATCGGCGTATTTCGACTGGAACGCCTCGCGGGTGACGGTGCGTTCGACCAGTTCGGCGATTTCCGCCTGGGTCGGCCAGATGTCCTTCATGTAGACATCCTTGCCGTCCTTGTCGGTGCCGATCGGGTCGTTGGTGAGGTCGATATTCATGTCGCCCGCGATCGCATAGACCACCACCAGCGGCGGCGACGCCAGGTAGTTGGCGCGCACATCGGGCGAAATCCGGCCTTCGAAATTGCGGTTGCCCGAGAGAACCGAGGTCGCGATCAGGTCGTTATCGTTGACCGCCTTGGAGATTTCCTCCTGGAGGGGGCCGGAATTGCCGATGCAGGTGGTGCAGCCATAGCCCACGAGGTTGAAGCCGATGGCGTCGAGATCCTCTTGCAGGCCTGCGGCCTCGAGGTAATGCGACACCACCTGGCTGCCCGGAGCAAGCGACGTCTTGACCCAGGGCTTGCGGTCCAGCCCCAGTTCACGCGCCTTGCGCGCCACCAGCCCGGCGCCGATCATGACATAGGGGTTCGAGGTGTTGGTGCAGGAGGTGATCGAGGCGATCACCACCGAGCCGTCGCGCAGTGTGTAATCCTCGCCCTCGACCTCGGCGGTCTTGCGCGGGTCGATCAGCGCGTCGGGCGCGGGGCCTTCGGCGGCCATGTCATTGGCGGCGCGGCCTTCGTCCTCGCCCCGGTAATCGGCGACCACCTCGAAGAATTTCGACGCCGCCTGATCGAGCGAGACGTAATCCTGCGGGCGTTTGGGCCCGGAGATGGCGGGCACGATGGTGCCCATGTCGAGGCTGAGCGTGTCGGTATAGACCGGCGCGTAGCTGGCATCGCGCCAGAAGCCGTTTTCCTTGGCATAGGCTTCGACCAGCGCGAGGCGGTCCTCGTCGCGCCCGGTATTGCGAAGATAGCGCAGGGTTTCGTCGTCGATCGGGAAGAAACCGCAGGTGGCGCCGTATTCGGGCGCCATGTTGGCGATGGTGGCGCGGTCCGCCAGCGGCAGGTTATCGAGCCCGTCGCCGTAGAATTCCACGAATTTGCCGACAACGCCCTTCTTGCGCAGCATTTCGACGACCTTCAGCACAAGGTCGGTGCCGGTGGTGCCTTCGATCATGGCGCCGGTCAGCTCGAAGCCGACCACTTCGGGGATCAGCATGGAAATCGGCTGGCCCAGCATCGCGGCCTCGGCCTCGATCCCGCCGACGCCCCAGCCCAGAACGGCTGCGCCGTTGACCATGGTGGTATGGCTGTCGGTGCCCACCAGCGTGTCGGGATAGGCGACCTCGTCGCCGTTCTGATCCGCGTCCGTCCAGACGGTCTGTGCGAGATATTCAAGATTGACCTGGTGGCAGATACCGGTGCCCGGCGGCACCACGCGGAAATTGTTGAACGCGCCCTGGCCCCATTTGAGGAACTGGTAGCGTTCCATGTTGCGCTCATATTCGCGATCCACGTTCATCTGGAAGGCGCGGGGGTTACCGAATTCGTCGATCATGACCGAGTGGTCGATCACGAGGTCGACCGGGTTCAGGGGGTTGATCTGTTGCGGATCGCCGCCAAGCGCCTTGATCCCGTCGCGCATCGCCGCAAGGTCGACCACGGCCGGGACGCCGGTGAAATCCTGCATCAGCACGCGGGCCGGGCGATAGGCCAGTTCGCGATTGCCCTTGCCGCCATTGTCCGCCCAGTCCGAGAACGCCTTGATGTCATCGGTGGTCACGGTCTTGCCGTCCTCGAAGCGCAGCATGTTCTCGAGCACGACGCGAAGGGCGGCGGGCAGGCGGGAGAAATCGCCGAGGCCGGCCTGTTCGGCGGCCTTGATGGAATAATAGGCGTAGCTTTTGCCATTCACGCTGAGGGTTTTGCGTGTCTTGGCGGTGTCATGTCCGACGGTGATGGGCATCTGGCCTTCCTTTCACTCTCAAGGCAGGAATTCGCTGGCTTGCTTCTGACCTATTTGAAAAGACCGATCAAGGGGGTCGGATGCAATTTGTATACTATTGCACACAGAAAATCGGTGGATTCGCGCCGTCCCCGCGGATCACCGGACAGATCACCGGGGTCTCGCAAAACCTTGATTGGTCATTTCAGCCCGGACTAGATAGAAAAGACCAACAAGCGAGTTCAGATGACCCCAACAGCCAAAGCCCGCGAAAGAGCACCAAGATGACAATGCCGAAACGCCGGGCGATCCCGATCCTGATGCTGGCCGTTTTGACGGCCATTTTCGCCGCCGTCAGCGCGCAGGCGGGCGAGAACCGCCGCGTGGTGGTCGAGTTGTTCACCTCGCAGGGCTGTTCGTCCTGTCCGCCCGCCGATGCCTTGCTGCGCGAGCTGGCCAAGCGCGACGACGTGGTCGCGCTGGCGCTGCATGTGGATTACTGGGATTATATCGGCTGGAAGGACAGTTTCGCCAGCCCCGACTTTACCGCCCGCCAGAAGGCCTATGCCTATGCCAGTGGCAATCATATGGTCTACACGCCCCAGATGGTGATCGGCGGGCAGCACCAGGTGATCGGCACCAAGGAAATGAAGGTGGCCGACCTGATCGCCACCCATCGCGTGCAACCGCCCGAAGTGGTGTTGGCGGTGACGCGCCAGGACGGGCGGCTCAGGATCTCGGCGCAGGCGCCCGACCCTGTCGAGGGACCGCTGCTGGTGCAGGTGGTGCGTTATATTCCCGATGCGACGGTCGAGGTGCGCCGGGGCGAGAACGCCGGGCGGCGGCTGCCCTATTCCAACATCGTGACCGATTGGGACATCGCGGGCAACTGGGACACCGCCGCGCCGTTGGCGCTGGAGCTGCCCATCGAGGGCGAGAATCCGGTGGTGGTCCTGTTGCAGCATGCGGGCCACGGCCCGATCGCGGCGGTCGCCGAACTGAAATGAACGCGGGGATTTGAGGGAATTCTTTGGGGGTAGCGGTGCCGCTGCCCCTTTTCTCGCCGGTGAGACAAGTTATATTCTGTCGTCACGACAGCGAGATATCGAACCGCATGGGACATCATGACCGAGAAAGATCAATGGAGGGCCGGCGAGGATGACGGGGACGAGGGGGATACCTCGGTCGTCGTCAAGACGCGCAGTCGCACCAAGCGCCCGCCGCTTTACAAGGTCCTGCTTCTCAATGACGATTACACCCCGATGGAATTCGTGGTGGCGGTGCTGGAGCGGTTCTTCGGCATGAACCACGCGCAGGCCTTCGAGGTGATGCTGACGGTCCACAAGAAGGGCGTCGCGGTGGTGGGCGTGTTCAGCCACGAGATCGCCGAGACCAAGGTCGCGCAGGTGATGGATTTCGCGCGCCGCTATCAGCACCCCCTGCAATGCACCATGGAAAAAGAGTAGGTAGGCACCGCCATGCGCAGCCCCATACGCCTGTCGCTGGCCCTTGAGGCGGGCGATGTCGTGTTGCCCGAGGCCGCGCGGATCGCCGTTTTTGCGCCGCGCGCGGGCGATGACCTGTCGCCGCTGCCCATGGGGTGCTGCCATGTCATCACCGGCTTTCGCCCCGATCACGATTATTTCGCCGGGCTGGGATATGCCTGCGCCATCGCGCCCGAGGGGCGTTACGGCGCGGCGCTGGTCTGTCTGCCGCGCGCCAAGGCGCGGGCGCGCGCGTTGATCGCCGAGGCGGTGGCGGTGACGGACGGGCCGGTCATCGTGGACGGTGCCAAGACCGACGGGGTCGAATCACTTCTCAAGGCGTGTCGCAAGCGCGCCAGCGTCACCGGACCCGTCAACAAGGCGCATGGCAAGCTGTTCAGCTTTCCCGCCGGGCCGGGTTTCGAGGATTGGGCGGCGCATGGCACCGACACGATCGAGGGCGGTTTCGTCACCGCGCCGGGGGTCTTTTCGGCCGATGGGATCGACCCGGCCTCGCGTTTTCTGGCCGATCATCTGCCTCAGAAGCTGGGCAAGGCGCTGGCCGATCTGGGCGGCGGCTGGGGCTATCTGAGCGCGCGCGCGCTGGAAGGGCGCGACGAGATCGAGGCCCTGCATCTGATCGAGGCCGATCACACCGCGCTGGACTGCGCGCGCCAGAACCTGCCGGATGCGCGCGTGACGCTGCATTGGGAGGACGCCACGCGCTGGCGCCCGGACACGGCGCTGGACTGTGTCATCACCAACCCGCCCTTTCATACCGGGCGCGAGGCCGACCCGGAACTGGGCCGCGCCTTTATCCGCGCCGCGGCGGCCTGTCTGAAACCGGGCGGTCAGTTGTGGCTGGTGGCCAACCGGCATTTGCCTTACGAGGCCGAGATCGAACGCCATTTCACCCGCGTCGAGGAAGCCGCGGGAAACACGCGCTTCAAGATACTGCACGGGCGCGGGCCGTCTCGCAAAGGGCGCTGAACTGGCCTAGGGTGGCGCGCGGCAGAATCATCAGAGAGGTCTGCACATGTCTTTTTCCATCTCCGGCAAGACCGCCATCGTGACCGGCGGCGCCAACGGGATCGGGCTGGCCATTGGCCGGCATTTCGCCGACAAGGGCGCCAATGTCATGTTCGCCGACATGGACGAGGACCGTCTGGTCAAGGAATTGGGCGCCAATGAGGAAGCGGAGAACATCCGCTATTTCGCGGGCGACCTGCGCGAGCGGCTGACGCTGGCGAACCTGTTGTCGGCGACCATCGATGCCTTTGACCAGGTGGATATCCTGATCAACGCCTCGCGCCAGGTGATGCCGTCGGATCCGCTCAACCCCGATGACGACGCGATGGACCAGCTTTTGCGGCAGAACCTAATGACCTCGCTTCGGCTGACGCAGATGGTGGCCAAGCGTATGATCAAGCAATCCGAAGGCCAGGAAGAGGGCTGCGCGGGCACGATCGTGAACCTGTCCTCGATCGCGGCGCGCCGCACCCATCCGGACCTCATGGCCTATTCGGTCTCGACCGCGGCGCTGGACCAGATGACGCGCAGCATGGCGGTGGCGCTGGCACCTTATCGCATCCGGGTCAATGCGCTGGCTTTCGGGTCGGTGATGAGCGCGTCTCTGAAGGATGCGCTGCGCGAGAACCGTGACTTTCGCGCCGATATCGAGGAGCATACGCCGCTGGGGCGGATCGCTTCGCCCACGGAGCTGGCCGAGGCGGTGCAATATCTGGCCTGTGACGGGTCCTGCTTCATGACCGGGCAGATCATGACGGTGGATGGCGGGCGTTGCCTGCTGGATCCGGTCGCGGCCCCGGCCCATTGACGACGAGGAGACCCAAGGCGTGACGAGTGGTGACATGATCGAAGAGAAGGCCCGCGCGGCCAAGTGGTTTCGCGCGCTGCGCGACGAGATCGTCGCGGCGTTCGAGGCGCTGGAGGACAGCCATACACAAGGCCCGCTGAGCGAGGCCGCGCCGGGGCGCTTCGAAGTGAGTGAGACCAGCCGCGCCAGCGATGACGGATCGGACGCGGGCGGTGGCCTGATGAGCGTGATGCGCGGCGGCCGGGTGTTCGAAAAGGTCGGGGTCAACGTATCCGAGGTTTACGGCACCTTGGGCGACGCGGCGCAAAAGGCCATGGCGGCGCGCGGCGTGCCGGGGATTGCGGAAAACCCGCGGTTC
>Ga0102928_1000064_pt1 | contig 54124 bp, 45 predicted proteins | sample SalPonR1_B_D1_MG_FD_78504 | JGI IMG/M metagenome (GOLD analysis project Ga0102928, IMG submission 78504) | Salt pond soil microbial communities from South San Francisco under conditions of wetland restoration - Salt Pond MetaG R1_B_D1_MG | ecosystem: Environmental > Aquatic > Marine > Intertidal...
CCAATGCCGGCAAGTCGACCCTGTTCAACCGGCTGACGGCCTCCGGTGTGTATGCGGCTGACCAGCTGTTTGCCACGCTGGATCCGACGTTGCGACGTCTGGAGCTTGAGCACGCGGGGGCGGTGATCCTGGCCGACACGGTGGGGTTCATCTCGCATCTGCCGCACCGACTGGTCGAAGCCTTCAAGGCGACACTCGAGGAAACGCGCAGTGCCGACCTGCTGCTTAACATTGTTGACGCGGCGAGCGGCGAACGCGATCAACACCGTTTTCACGTGCAGGAAGTGCTCGATGAAATCGGCGCGACGGACGTGCCCCAGATAGAGGTATACAACAAGATTGACTGTCTCGAGATGGGCCCGCGGCTTGACCGTGACGGTGAGGGCAGGCCCATCAGGGTGTGGCTCAGCGCATCCACCGGTGAGGGGATTGATTTGCTGCTGCAGGCCATCGCCGAGCGCGTGGCCGACGACATGGTGGATGAGAATCTGGATCTCGATCCCGGTCAGTCACGCCTGCGGGCGGCACTCTACCAGCTCGGCGCGGTTGCCTCCGAGGAATTCGGTGACGATGGCGTGGCACATCTGCATGTGCGTCTGCCGCGGGTCGAATGGGATCGACTGCTGGCGTCGGAGCAGTATCACTGAAGAACATGGCGTCTCCGTTATTGTAGGGACGGCAGAACGGCAACAGGGCAGTCTTCTTTTTTGCTAAACTAGACTCTTTCGAATATCAGGAGAAACGTATGGCCTGGAATGAACCGGGTGGTGGCGGCAATAAGCCAAAGGACCCCTGGGGCGGCGGCGATCAGGGCCCACCTGATCTGGACGAAGCGCTCAAGAAGCTGCAGCAGCGACTGGGCGGCCTCTTTGGTGGCAGCGGTGGCGGACGCGGTGGATCCGGCGGCGGTGGCAAGATCAGCGGCACCGTGCTCGGGCTGGTGTTTGCGGGAGCCGTGGTTGTCTGGGGGTTGATGGGGTTCTATCAGGTCGACGAGCAGGAGCGCGGCGTGGTGTTGCGTTTCGGCGAATTCAATCGCGTTGCCATGCCGGGCCTGCAATGGAATGCACCAGTGATCGACGAAGTGATCAAGGTCAACACCACAAAGGTCCGGGCAAAGAATTTCCGCGAGATCATGCTGACCCAGGACGAGAACATCGTCGAGGTTCAGGCGTCGGTGCAATACGTGATCGAGGATGTTGAGAGCTTCGTTCTTGACGTTCGCTCACCCGAGTCGTCGCTGGAACAGGCCGCACAAAGCGCCCTCCGTCACGTTGTCGGTGGCATGACAATGGATCTGGTGCTTACCGAAGGGCGGGCGCGAGTCGCATCGGAAATGCAGGAGCGACTGCAGGCCTATACTTCGACTTACGGTACCGGTATTCGCATCAGCACGGTTAACGTGGATGAGTCCAGGCCGCCGACGCAGGTGCAGGGCGCCTTCGATGATGTGATCAAGGCACGAGAAGACGAGGAGCGGGTCAAGAGCGAGGCACAAGGCTATGCGAATTCTGTCGTGCCTGAGGCCCGCGGTCGCGCGCAGCGACAGATTGAAGAGGCAAGCGCCTATCGCGAGCAGGTTGTTGCCAACGCCACGGGTGAGGCCAGCCGCTTCAATCAGCTGTTGACTGCCTACAACGTGGCGCCGGACGTAACACGAGAGCGTCTTTACATTGACGCGGTGCAAAATGTCATGAGCAAGACCAACAAGGTGATGGTCGATGTAGAGGGTGGAAACAACATTATGTATCTGCCGCTCGACAAGCTTGCTGAGCGTTCGGCCAGCAGCGGTAGTCAGGGGAGTCGTATCATGCAGTCGGATGCTGCTCGCCTGCGTGAATTGACTGATGCTGTTACCGAACAGTTGCGTCGCGATGCCGCGATGGAACAGAACCGCCGCGGGGGAGTACGCTAATTATGTCTGGACGCAGTATGACAGTATCGCTGCTCGCGGTTCTGGTGTTGTTTATCGCGAGCAATGCATTGTTCATTATCAAGGAAACCGAGCGTGGGGTTCTGTTGCGCTTTGGTGAAGTCGTCAATCCCAATCTGGAGCCTGGTCTGCACGTCAAGGTCCCGTTCGTCAACAATGTGCGTAAGTTCGATGGCCGCGTGCTGACCGTCGATTCAAGCCCCGAGCGGTTTTTCACCCAGGAGCAGAAGGCCCTGATTGTCGACTCGTATGCAAAATTCCGCGTTATCGATACCGCAAAATACTACACTGCCACAAACGGCGACGAGGCTCGCGCGTCGGCGCTGCTGTCCCAGCGTATTAATGACGGTTTGCGAAACCAGGTTGCCGCTCGCAGTATTCAGGAAGTGGTGTCGGGTGAGCGCGACCAGCTGATGGCAGCCATCAATCGTGAGCTGGATGTTGTGGCTCGCACGGAGCTGGGCGTCGAGATGATCGACGTGCGGGTCAAGCAGATCGACCTGCCACAGGAAGTGTCAGAGTCGGTGTATCGGCGGATGAATGCAGAGCGGGAGAAAGAAGCGCGCGAGCTGCGGGCCCAGGGCCAGGAGCTCGCCGAGGGTATCCGCGCTGCCGCCGATCGGGAGGTTACGGTAATCGAGGCCAACGCCTACCGCGATGCTCAGGAGATCCGCGGTGAGGGCGATGCCGAGGCAACGCGCATCTACGCTGATGCGTTCGGGCAGGACCCCGAGTTCTATTCGTTCACGCGCAGCCTTCGCGCCTATCAGGATTCTTTCCAGAGCTCAGGCGACATGATACTCGTCAAGCCTGACAGCGAGTTCTTCCGCTATCTCAAGGATTCCAGCGGAGCGTTCGAGGAGCCTGCAAACGCAATGAATTAGACCGGCCGGCGGGGCGCCAGCCACCGCCTCTGTGATAACATGCGTAAACCGTGAGATCGGGCCTCGTAGCAGGTACTTGGTCTCGCGGTTTTTTATGACGTTCTAGCGGTGGTTACCCATGGATTTCTGGCAGGTACTTCCCGTTGCCGTCGCTCTGGTGTTCGTGATCGAGGGAGTGCTGCCGTTTCTGAGCCCTTCCCGCTGGCGGAGCATGCTGGCCACGGTAGCCCTGATGGACGATGCGACAATCCGACGTTTCGGTCTCGGCAGCATGCTGTTCGGGCTCGGGCTGTTATATCTGATCAATTGAGAGTTACGCATGGGTCACGAAACTAGCACTGATCGCTGGCAACTGCCCGATGGCGTCGATGAACTGCTGCCGGACAGGGCGGCGGCGCTGGAGGCGCTTCGACGCAGCCTGCTGGACCTCTACCGCGGCTGGGGCTATCAACTGGTCATTCCTCCGCTGATGGAGTTTACGGATTCCCTGCTGGAGGGGGTTGGTGGCGATCTCGACACACTGACCTTCAAAATGCCGGATCAGCCCAGCGGACGCACCCTGGGTGTGCGCGCTGATATTACTCCGCAGGTCGCTCGCATCGACGCACACAGTCTTGCGGATGAGGGTGTCAGCCGGCTGTGCTATACAGGCTCTACGCTGCACGCCCGGCAGAAGTCGCTGCTGGCGTCCCGGTCGCCGGTGCAGGCGGGCGCCGAGATCTTCGGTGAGGCAGCGCTGGCCGCGGACATCGAGGTGATCCATCTCATGCTCGCAACGCTGCGTGCCGCCGGTATCAGTGATCGGGAAATGACGCTTGACCTCGGCCATGGTGACGTATGTGCCAAGCTGTTGCAGAGTCTTGCTCTGGATGACGCCAGGGAAGCTGCGGTGTTCGATGCGCTGCAGCGCAAGTCGCAACCGGACCTGCTGCAGGCGCTGTCCGGCGTTGCCAGCGAGCCCCGCGAGGCCCTGCTGGCCTTGGTCGGTATGCACGGCGGAAACGGCGCCCTGGAGCGTGCTGAGGCCCTGTTGTCGCCGGTTGCGCCCGGTATTGATGAGGCGCTGCGCACGCTGCGTGAGGTGTCCGGTCGGATTGCGGCGGCACATCCGCAGGTCAATATTTATTTCGACCTCGCCGAGCTGCGCGGGTACCACTACCACACCGGCATTGTCTTTGCCGCTTATGTGCCGGGGTATGGTGAGGCAGTGGCCAATGGTGGTCGCTATGACAATGTCGGACGGGCTTACGGTCGCGCTCGCCCCGCGACGGGATTTGCCACAGACCTGAAGACGCTGGTGCAGCTTCAGGTGACAGACCCGGCGCCGGTTTCCTGCATACACGCGCCGGTGTCTGCGGATCCGGCGCTTGCTGCCGCGGTTCACCGGCTGCGTGACGCCGGAGAAGTTGTGATTGGCTCCCTGACCGGAGAAAAGGACCCTCGCTGCCGCCGCGAGCTGGTGCAGCGTGATGGAGAATGGACAGTACGGGCGCTGGCGACAGCGCCCGATCACCGGACGGAATAGCATGAGCAAGAACGTAGTTGTTCTCGGTACCCAGTGGGGCGACGAGGGCAAGGGCAAGATCGTGGACCTTCTGACGGATCAGGCAGATGCCGTTGTGCGTTTTCAGGGGGGGCATAACGCGGGTCACACGCTCGTGTGTGACGGCGAAAAAACCGTACTTCACCTCATTCCTTCGGGCATTCTGCGCGCAGACGTGCAGTGCCTTATCGGAAACGGCGTGGTGCTGTCGCCCGAGGCGCTGTTGACCGAAATCGCCACCCTGGAGGCAAAAGGGGTGCCGGTGCGAGAGCGGCTGCGCATTTCCCCCGCCTGCCCGCTGATCCTTCCATACCATGTTGCACTGGACGCGGCGCGCGAGGCGCGACGGGGTGATGCCAAGATCGGTACGACGGGTCGCGGCATTGGTCCCGCCTATGAAGACAAGGTGGCCCGCCGTGGTCTGCGCGTGGGCGATCTGCGTTACCCCGCGCGGTTTCGCAGCCGGCTCGCCGACGTCATGGAATACCACAATGCCCAACTCGTCCATTACTACGGCGTGCAGGCTGAGGATCTCGACGCGACGGCCGATGCCGCGCTTGCCATGGGGGAGCAGCTGCTGCCGATGCTGGCTGATGTGACCACCATCCTGCACGACTATCGTCGCAACGGCGCCCGCATTATGTTCGAAGGGGCGCAGGGCGCGTTACTGGATATCGATCACGGTACCTACCCCTATGTCACCAGCTCCAACACCACCGCGGGTGGCACCGCGACGGGCACTGGATTCGGTCCGCTGTACCTCGACTATGTCCTCGGTATCACCAAGGCATACACCACGCGGGTTGGCTCCGGACCCTTTCCCACGGAACTGTTCGATGCCGTGGGCGCCCAGCTGGCGAAGCGCGGCAACGAATTCGGTGCCACGACCGGCCGCCCGCGGCGCTGTGGCTGGTTCGATGCCGTGGCCTTGCGTAGTGCCGTCAATATCAACTCGGTCAGTGGTCTGTGCCTGACAAAAATGGATGTGCTCGACGGTCTCGATGAAATCCGTATCTGTGTTGCCTATACCGATCGCGAGGGCAACCCTGTCCCCAACCCGGTCGACGCGGACGATTACGCCGATATCGTCCCTGTGTATGAAAGCATGCCGGGATGGCAGGAAAGCACAGTGGGCGTGCGCGACCTGCAGGGGTTGCCGGCCGCCGCACGCAGTTACATCAAACGGCTTGAGGCGCTGGTAGGGGCCCCGATCGACATTATCTCAACCGGGCCCGATCGCCTCGAGACCATCGTACTCAGGCATCCCTTCGACTGAGCCCTCCGCGCTACTGCGGAGAATACGGTGGTCTTCGCTCGGCCGCGGCGCACATCTGGGCACTGTTGCGCTGCTTGTAGTCGTTGAAGCCCAGCCCGGTCCAGCGGCGGAAGGCGCGGTAGAAGCTGTTTACCTCGTTGTAGCCGAGCTCATCCGCCAGGCATTTGCCGGGCACCCATTGCTCCTTCAGGCGACGCTCACAGCGATACTGCCGTGCCCGATCGAGCAGGAACTGGTAGCTCGTGTGGTCTGCGCGCAGTCGACGCCGTAGCGTTGTCCCGCTGATGCCCAGGGTCTCGGCTACTGAGTCTGCCCGCAAGCGGGACAGATCGCCGCGCAGCAGAATGCGCAGAACCTGGTCCGTGGTGCGCGAAAGCGCATGGTGCCGGGGCTTGTCCAGCGCCGCCTGAGGAAACTCGATCGCCGTGCGTGATACAGCCGGTGATAGCTCCATAACCTGACCTCCTTGTCCTGGTTGTAGTGTACGGATTGTGCGCGCCGGCGCTGCATTCACCTTCCTTGGCGATGCGCAATCACTGCGTCGGTGCGTTTAATAAAGATAGCAAAGGGCTGTAGTTTGGCCAGCCGCCCCGCTGCTAATGCTCTGAAAAGACCGAACCGGGTGTCATCGCGCTATAGATGAATACAGCGATGACTGCAGCGTGGGTGGCAGCGGGCAGTCGATCACGGCGGCGATGGCGGCAATCAGCTCCCGCTCGACGGCGCAGACAGCACTGTCAGCCCCGGCTGCCTGCGCCATTGCCTTCAGCAGGCGCGGTTTCAGCAGGGGAAAGCAATCGGCGAGTTCGTGGACGCTGCGGCTGAACCCGGCTAACGAGCAATCGGCGATTGGCAGCAGCTGCACTGATGGCATCTGCAGACTGTCCCGCGCCGCGGCAAAAGCGTCCTCGGCATCCCCGCTGCCGGCGTGGGCGAGCATGGACAGCACGCGCTGCAGCTGGCCCTTTACCTGCGTAAGGCGGCGGAAGCGCGGCGTTGCCGTGCGTACCTGCAGAAACTCCGGATCCAGGTAGTGCCGTACCAGCTGGTACAGGCACCACTCGAACAGGCTGGTGCGACCATCGGCCTGAATAAGCTGCAGCAGTGTCTGTTTGAACTCACGGTACTGTCGCGGCGACATTGCCCGGAGTGCGGGCAGGCAGGCGTTTACCAGGGGCAGTCGCGCGCCAGCGGGCAGATCGGCAACGGCTGGCTGCAGCGTATTGGCCAGGGTGGCGAGCCCGGCCACACCGTGTTCCTCGATCAGGTTCAGCTGGCCTCGACGGGTCTCGTCATCATCCGAGAGCAGGAATGCCAGTGTAATGGCGCTGGCGCCGAGGGGCTCGTGTGCGTGCCGCATCAGCGCAGCGGGTATCGCCATCGGTTCCGCAACGCTCGCCGGCGCCTCAGCGTCGAAGGTCGTTCTGTTATCTGCTGCGTCCCCGTCGCGCGTCGCTTCCCTCAGCACGCCGGCTGCCAGCGCAGCGGTCAGCACCAGCGTGGGGTCCTCGCTGTGGGCAACGCTGTCGCGTCGCAGCGGACTATTGCTGTAGTGCCGTACTGGTCGCTTGATGTATTCGCCATTCCAGCCCGGATCGATGCGGCGGATGCGCGTGTCAAGTGGTGGATGCGTGGAGAACGGCTGGAACAGCCGATGGGTGACTGCGCCAAAAAACAGGTGCGACATCTCCGGCGCCCGCCCGGCGTGGACAAGGGTGCCGGGCAGATAGCCGCCAATGACCTTGAGGGCGCCGGCAATACCCTCCGGATTACGCGTGAACTGCACGGCGCTGGCATCAGCGAGAAACTCTTTCTGCCGGCTGATGGCTGACTTGATCATGCCGGCGGCGAGCCCACCGACCCAGCCGATGGCCACCAGGCCGATCCCGAGCAGCGGCAGCCCGTTAGTCTGCTGCCGGCTGCGGCCGTGGCGGAACTGTCGGTGGGCGCCGCTTCGCAGAAAGAAGTATCCGACATCGCCGAGAAACGTAATCCCTTTCAGCAGCGCTGCAAGGCGTATATTCAGGCGCATGTCACCGTTGAGGATATGGCTGAATTCATGCGCAATCACCCCCTGCAATTCGTCGCGGTTGAGGTGGTGCAGGGCGCCTGCCGTTACCGCGACCACCGCGTCCGCTGGGCCGACGCCGGCGGCGAAGGCGTTAATGCCCCGCTCTTCATGCAGCACGTACAGGTCGGGAACAGGCATACCGGCGGCGAGGGCGATCTCCTCGACAACATTCAGGCAGCGTCGCTCGTCGGCATCGTCGGTCTGCGGCAGAACGCGGGATCCGCCCAGGCTTTCGGCAACGTGCTTGCCGCCGGAGGCGAGACGGATCCAGGTGACCAGGGAGATCAGGCCGACGCTGCCGAGAACCAAAAGGCTGATCCACCCGAGACGTTCCCAGCTGAGTTGGTCTGCGAGCCCGCCCAGTTCGCCGCCGCTCCCTGAATAGCCGACGCCATCCTGCGACAGCCAGAAAAAACCACCCAGAAGCAGATTGGCGAGGAGAATCAGTGCCACAACTGCCAGGCTGAAGAGGATGACCAGAAGACGCGTGTTGCGCCTCGCCAGATCCTGTCGAGCAAAGAAATCCATGCCTCAGGTGATTGCCTGTGCTGCCCGGCTCAAGTGGAACGGCGTTTCAGAAGGCGACCTTGGGCGCTACCTGGATCTGGACACTGTCGTCGAACTCCAGCAGTTCTGCGTCCCTCGGATGACCGAAAGTTCCGGCGAGCAGCACCGGTGGGAAGCTCTGCCGGTAGGTGTTGTAGGCCATGACGGCATCGTTGAAGCCCTGGCGGGCGAAGGCTACCCGGTTTTCGGTGGAGGTGAGCTCTTCCGACAGCTGCTGCATGTTCTCGCTGGCCTTGAGATCCGGATAGGCTTCCATGGTTACGTTGAGCTTGCCCAGGGCGCCCTGCAGAGCGTTCTCGGCACCGGCCAGCCTGTCCAGCGATGGCCCGTCACCGCTGCCGCCAATCGCCTCGAGGATGCTGGCAGCCTCGTTGCGAGCGCCGATCACGGCGTCCAGTGTCTCGCGCTCATGCTGCATATAGCCTCGCGCTGTCTCCACCAGGTTCGGAATCAGGTCATAACGCCGTTTCAGCTGCACTTCGATTTGTGCGAAGGCATTTTTGTAGCGATTGCGCAATGTCACCAGGCTGTTGTAGACGCTGATGACGTAGATCACCAGGCCCAGCAGCACAAGCCAGAAAATGATGCTTGCCACGTCCATCAGTAAGTCTCCACGATTGAAGAATGCTCAGGCCTGACTACGTTCACCAGCGGCGCCTGCCGGACGCGGGCTCTCATCGCAGGGGGCGAGCGTTACCGGCACTCCGTTCACGGCGGCGTTGCCGGACAGACCGTCCAGAAAGCGGTCATCGGTAATATCATTGCACGATACGCCGGCGTTGGCACGGGCCGTCTGCATGCGGATGCCGGCGCGATCGTGCCCGTAGCCATGGGGCAGGCTGACCACGCCGGGCATGATGTCGTTGCTGGCCTCCAGGGTGACGGTGAGCTTTCCGGTGCGCGAGGCCAGTTCGGCGCGCGCACCGTGGGCCAGGCCGCGCATCGCCAGGTCTCCGGGATTGACCAGCAGGGTGCAGCGGTCGCGGCCCTTCACCAGTCGGTGATAGTTGTGCATCCACGAGTTGTTGGAGCGCACGTGGCGGCGGCCGATCAGGCGCAGCTGTCCGGCGTTGTCTCTGTTCAGGTGATGCTGGCGCAGCCGCTCAAGGTCGGCCAGCAGCGGCGGTGGCGCGCAGTGGATCATGCGGTCCGCGGTGAACAGGCGCTCTGGTAGCTGCGGCTGCAGCGGACCAAGGTCTATGCCGGAGGGGTTCTGTTTCAGCTTTTCCAGTGTGAGTGCGTGCTCACTTCCTCTGGCTTCGCCGTAAGGGCCGGCACGCAGGCCCGCGTCGACCATGGCATGGGGCGGCTGTGTCGGCTTTGGTTCCAGCCCAAGGCGGACGGCAATCCGCTCTCCCAGCGCGCTGAAGATCTCCCAGTCGTGCAGGCAGTCCTCGGTGCGCTCGAATACCGGCGGGTTGTAGCGCGTGGTATTGCGCATGGCATTCATGTGAAAGGCGAGGTCGTAGTGGTCGTGCTCCAATGGCGAGGTGGGCGGCAGAATAATATCGGCATGACGCGTGGTCTCGTTCAGGTAGGGATCGAGCGATACCATGAATTCGAGCGACGCCAGTGCTTCGTCCAGCTGCCGGCCGTTGGGCGTCGATAGCACCGGATTGCCGGCGCCGGTGAACAGGGCGCGGATCTGCCCTTCCCCCGGTGTCGTGATCTCGTCGGCCAACGCGGATGACGGCAGCTCCCGATCAAACTCCGGCAGCTGCCGCACGCGGCTGTGGTGCCTGGCAAAGCCGCCGGGGCCGGTATGGCTGACCTGGTCCACCGCGGGTAGCGTAAACAGTGAGCCGCCGGGCCGGTCGAGGTTGCCGGTGGCAATGTTGATCAGCGCAATCAGCCACTGGCACAGGGTGCCGAACTCCTGGGTGGAGACGCCCATGCGGCCGTAGCAGATGGCGCGTGGCGCCGATGCCAGATCGCGGGCAATGCTGCGGATCGTGCCCGCTGCGATTCCGGTCGCCTCGCTCACGGACTCGGGTGTGAAATCGCGCAGGGCATCGGCAACGCTGTCGAGGTCACGCAGCAGCGGTGCAAGGTGTCCGGGCTTTGCCAGGCCCTCATGGAACAGGGTCTGTAGCACCGCCGCCAGGAACAGCGCGTCGTTGCCGGGGCGTATGAAATGATGCTCCGTGGCCATGTCCGCCGTTTCCGTGCGCCGGGGATCGAGCACGACCAGCTGCCCACCGCGCGCCTTGAGATCGCGGATTCGCCGGCGAATGTCGGGTACTGTCCAGATACTGCCATTGGATGCTACCGGGTTGGCGCCCAGCATGAGGAAATAGTCGGTGTTGTCGATGTCCGGTATCGGGAACATCGCCTTGTGACCGAACAGCCACAGCGCCACCAGGTGGTGCGGCAGCTGATCGACGGAGGTGGCGGAGAAGCGGTTGCGGGTTCGCAGAAAGCGGAACAGGTTGTTCTGATGGGTCATCATGCCGATGTTGTGCACCGTCGGATTACCGAGATACACGCCGATGGCATCGACGCCGTGGCGTTCATGGATATCGAAGAGGGCATCGGCGGTGGCATCGAGTGCCTCGTCCCAGGATATTGCCTGCCACTCGACATGGCCATTGGCGTGGCGGACTTTCCTGAGCGGCTGGCGCAGGCGATCCGGGTCCTCATGGATGTCGCGCAGGGCGATGGCCTTGGGGCAGATGTGTCCGCGGCTGAGCGGGTCATCGGGGTCGCCCTTGATGGACAGAATGCTCTGACCCTCGGTTTCGATGAGCAGTCCGCAGATGGCTTCGCACAGGTGACAGGCGCGATGGTGAGTGCTCGGCATGGGGCGTCTCCCTGAGTATTCTCCGGCGTCAACGCGCCGCGGCTGTCTCGAGTGTACCGTCCGCCCGCCATCACAGCCACTGCTCTGCCGTGTGGTTTGACCGGTTATTCGCTATATTGATGCCTCTTGGCACGCATCTGGCTTTTCGGTGACGGAGGTTCCATGGAGCAGGGTTGGGGGGATTACAAGACCACAGGGTTCTATGACGAGCTGTTCACCCCGAAGGGCAAGCCTCGGGTGGCGGCGCGGCAGGCGGTGAATCTGCTCGGCAGGCTCCCCGATGGCGAGCTCGATGCGAGGCGCACGGCGGCGGAAGTAGCCATCCGCGAGATGGGAATTTCGTTCACGGTGTACACCGAGGGCGGCAATATCGACCGCGCCTGGCCATTTGACATCATCCCCCGGATCATCACCGAACGCGAGTGGCGCAACGTCAGCCGCGGACTGGCCCAGCGCAGTCGGGCACTCAACCGCTTTATTGACGATATCTACAATCGCCAGAAGATTCTCGCTGACGGCAAGGTGCCTGCGGATATTGTGCTCGAGTCTGCCAATTACAAACCTGCCTGCGCGGGTGCCTCGCCGCGTTTCGGAGTATGGGCGCACATCTGTGGCAGCGATCTCATCCGCAACGCCGATGGCAAGCTCTACGTGCTGGAGGACAACCTGCGAGTGCCGTCGGGCGTGTCCTACATGCTCGAGAATCGGGAAATCACCAAGCGCGTGCTCCCGGAGCTGTTCGAGAATTACAGCATTCTTCCGGTTGATGACTATCCGTCGCAGCTCTATGCAACGCTTTCATCGCTGTCGCCCCGCGAGCGCAAACGGCCCTGCGTGGTCGTGCTCACCCCGGGGATCTACAACTCGGCCTATTTCGAGCATGCCTTCCTTGCCCAGGGAATGGGGGCAGAGCTGGTGGAGGGTTCGGACCTGCTGGTGGACGACGAGGATTGCGTCTACATGCGCACCGTGGATGGCCCGATTCGGGTCGATGTCATTTATCGACGCATTGATGAGGAGTTCATGGATCCCGAGGTATTTCGCGAGGATTCCGTGCTCGGCGTTCCGGGACTGATGCGCGCCTGGCGTGCCGGCAAGGTGGCGATTGCCAATGCGCCCGGTGCCGGCGTTGCCGATGACAAGGTCGTGTATGCCTTTGTCCCGGAAATGATCCGCTATTACCTGGGGGAGGAGCCGCTGCTGCGCTCTGTGCCCACCTATCTATGCATGTACGACAAAGACCGCGACTACGTGCTGGCCCACCTCGATGAGCTGGTGGTCAAGCCGGCGAACGAGTCCGGGGGTTACGGCATCATGGTGGGCCCACACAGCGATGAGGCCACAAGGCGGCGGTTTGCAAAGCTCATCGAGAAAAATCCGCGCAACTACATCGCCCAGCCTACGCTGGCGCTATCGACCGCGCCGACATTTATCGATGACAGCGTGCAGCCGCGTCATCTGGATCTGCGACCTTTCATTCTCCAGGGGCGCGAGACTTACGTGACCGCTGGCGGCCTGACCCGCGTTGCCATGGTGAAGGGCTCGCTGGTGGTGAATTCCTCCCAGGGCGGCGGCAGCAAGGACACCTGGATTGTGGAGGGGAAATCATGACCATGCTGTCGCGGGTCGCGGAGCGCGTGTACTGGATGGCGCGCTATCTCGAGCGTGCGGAGAATGCGGCACGCCTGGTCGATGCCTATCACCACATGGTCATGGATATCCCGCGGAGCGCACAGCCCGGTTGGGACATACTCGTGCGCATTCTGGCCGCCAGGCCGATTTTCGGCGAGTATTTCCGCGTGCCCAACGAGCAGAACGTGGTGAAGCTGCTGATCGCCGAGTCTGGCGCGACCTGCAGCATTCCCTACGCGGTGCACGCTGCGCGGGAGAACGTCCGCACCACCCGGGACGTTCTGCCCGATGAAGTCTGGGAGCTGGTGAACGAGCTGCACCTTTACGCGCGTGAGCACTCGGGAAGTTCCGTTGGGCGTCGCAACCGACAGCAGTTTCTGCAGGAAATTGTTTCCCGCAGCCAGGTCATCACGGGGGTGCTCAACAGCACGCTGTGTCGGGATCACACCTATCGCTTTGTGAAGATCGGCCAGCTGCTGGAGCGCGCCGACATGACCACGCGCATCATCGATGTGGGTGCCGCGGATATTCTTGACCAGGAGGGTGCCCATCAGGCCATCGACCATCTGCTCTGGGGCACGTTGCTGAAATCACTCTCGGCGCTGGGCGCCTATCGGCGGATGATCGGACCGCTGGTGGAGAAAAACGCCGCGGTGGATTTTGTGTTTCTCGAGCCGGCGTTTCCGCGCTCGCTGGCGTTCTGCCTGCGCGGCATCCGCGAGGAGCTCAGTCCCCTGTCCAACCATACCCAGGCGGTGAAGATGGTTGACCGTGCACGGCGAAAGCTGCGGCGCTTCGAGTCGGGAAAATACGGTCGTGACGAGCTGCATGTGTATATTGATGACTTGCAGGTGATCTTGAGCCAGGTGCATGCCGCTATCAGCGATACCTGGTTCCGGTTTGATGCGCGATGAAGCGATTCCGCTGCGATTGCGGCAGCCAGGTGTTCTTCGACAGCGACCACTGTGTCGCCTGTGGCGCTCGCCTGGGTTTCGACCCGGCAACGCGCAATATGCGCACACTCAGCAAAGTCGACGACGGCGTCTACTGTGCGGCGGACGGTGAGCGGTTCCGCCTGTGTGGCAACGGTGAAACCTATAAGGTCTGCAACTGGCTGCGCCCCGCCGCGGCCTCGCACCCGCTCTGTTTCGGCTGTCAGTTCAACCGCACGGTCCCCAACCAGTCCTTGCCGGACAACGACCGGCGCTGGCGCGTGCTGGAGGAGGGCAAGAAGCGGCTCTTTTTCACCCTCATGCAGCTGCAGGTGCCTCTGGTCAGCGGCTGGGAAGATCCCCGCTATGGCCTGCTGTTCGACTTTATCGAGGACGGCCGAAGTCGCGACATGTTTGCGGAGAGCTTTGCGACAACCGGGTATCTCGGCGGTGTTATCACCATCAACACCCTGGAGGCCGACGACGTCGCGCGCACTCAGGTACGGCACCAGATGAATGAAAGCTATCGCACCGTGCTGGGCCACCTGCGACACGAATCCGGCCACTATTTCTGGAGCCGGCTGGAGCCGGACGCACAGACCTGTGACGCCTTCTGCCAGACCTTCGGCGACGCCAGCCGCGACTATGCCGCGGCGCTGCAGTACCACTACAAGCACGGCCCGGTGCCCAACTGGCGTGAGCACTACATCAGTGCGTATGCGAGCGTGCATCCCACCGAGGACTGGGCTGAGTGCTGGGGGCATTACCTGCATATTTACGACGCACTGGAAACCGCCGCCACGCAGGGACTGGTTTATCGGGCGCCGGCAGAGATGAGCATGGCCGAGCGTATTTCAGTGTGGATGGATATCAGCACAACCCTGAACGAGCTGAATCGGAGCATGGGGCTGGGTGACGCCTACCCATTTTCCATCAACCGTCATGTGGCCAACAAGCTGGAGTTCGTTGACCGTATTATTCGCCTGCTGCAAACACGTCGCTGAGCGGCGGCAGGTTGTCGAACGCCATGCGGATGTTGTCGTCCCAGCTCTGCCGCAGCCGGGCAAGATAAGGATGGTTTTCCTCCAGCATGATGTAGCGGTTGTAGGGCTGCAGGCTGTCTTTCTCGTAAAACAGACATTCCAGGGGTGGGCCTACGGTGGCATTGGAGCGCATGGTGGAATCTATCGACACCAGCGCGCAGCGCATGGCGGTTTCGACCGGCGTATGCGGGCGAATGATCCGATCGAGAATCGGCTTGCCATACTTGGTTTCGCCGATCTGCAGATAGGGGTACAGGTCGGAGGCGGTAATGTGATTGCCCTCGGGGTAGACCATGTACAGCTCCGGCTGCTGTCCCTTGATCTGGCCGCCGAGAATGAAGCTCGCGCTGGGTGAAAAGCCCGCATTGGGACCGCCTTTCTTGGCGTACTTGGCCTGCTCGGCGAGGCTAAGTTCGCCGAGATAGTCGGCGACATCGCTGACATAGCGCGCCTTGAAGATATTGAAGTCGTTGTCTTCCTCGATATCCCGCTGCAGCTGCGCAATCACCGCCTGGCTGGTGGCGAGGTTGCCGGCGGTGAGTATCACCAGCGAACGATCGTGGGGCACGCAGAAGCGGTGCATCTTGCTGTAGGTGCTGACCCGGTCGGGTCCGGCGTTGGTCCGAGAATCGGAGCAGAACACCAGACCTTCGTCCAGGGCGATAGCGAGGCAATAGGTCATCGGTTACGTGGGGTATCCGGCGCGGGGGCAAATGGCAACATGCGCAGAGAATACGGATTTGGGGGGGCAAAAGCTACTCCGGGCGCGACGCCCCGCCCACGGTGCCTGCGGGCATATGCAGGGTGCAATGACGCGTCAAGTCGGTAAAATGCCCGACAATTGCTCACCTTGGTGGAACATGCCCGGCAACTCGATGAAATCACTGCTACTCGCAGTCTGCATAGGGGCAGGCGGCAGTGTTGTGGTGGGGACGGTCCAGGCGCAGCAGGCCAGTACGCTGTCTCTGCAGGAGGTCCTCGCTGCTACCCTCGTTCATCACGGCGAGGGGGAGGCTGAGGCGGCTGATGCCAGCGCAGGTGCGGGCATTCTGGGTGGTCTGCCGGTTCTGTCGGCGCTGCATGTTCAGAGCGATCTGGACCGGGGCACCGATGAGACAGAGGTGTCGCTGAACCTGCCGGTGAAGTCCGGCCGGCGCCGCAGGCTCGACAATTCGCTGTCCGGCCTTGAGACACGCCTCGACCAGGCCAACCGCGATTACCGGGCCTGGTATTTCTCCGGCCTGATACGCGAGACCGTGTGGGCGCATCGGCTGGCCGGTGTGCAGATCGAGCAGGCACGGGAACGGGTGACCTTGCTGTCTGAGCTGGAGGCGCGTGCACAGCTTCAGGTGCGCGCAGGCTCGACGCCGGAATACTCCCTGCTGCTGACCGGCCAGGAGCGGCTGGATGCTGAGCTGTTGCTGGCCGACCGCGAAGCGGCGCAGCGCGAGGCGGCCCTGCGTTTCCAGGCCCTTACCGGCCTGCCTGCGCTGCCAGCGGATATCGCGGAGGCGGCAGCGCTTCCCGAACGCCCGAATTATGCAACGCATCCGCGGCTGATGCTGCTCGAGCTCGGACAGGCGCAGAGCCAGGCGGTGGCCGGCCTCTCCGAGCCGCAGGCGGCCAACTGGAATCTGGCGCTGGTGGCCCGGGATTTTGCCGGTCCCGCACAGGATGAGCGGCAGTACGGCTTGGCAGTGGACGTGCCGCTGGGCATGCTGGAGGTTCGCAACCGCGGGGCTGAAAGCCAGAAAGCCGCCGTTCAGCGTGACGCTGCCCGACAGCGTGATGAGGCGCGACTCGAGATTCGCAGTGAATGGCAGACGCTCCGCAGCGACGCGGAACGCCTGCGCACGCGGCGGCGATTGCTGGAAGAGTCCGTTCGACTGGGTGAGCAGATCGAGGCGCAGCTGCTCTCTCTTCGTACCGGCAATGAGGTTGAAGCGGAGCTGGTCCTTCGCCGCCTGATCGATGTGCTGGATCGGCGCAGTGAGCTTGCGCTGATCGAGTCGGAAATACACCGGAACGCCGCGCGACAGCGGCAGGTAGCAGGACAGTCCTTATGAACCGATACAGGCGTTGCCTGCTTTGCGCCGGTCTTATCCTGGCGCTGCTGCCAGGATGGGCTGCGGCGGAACAGGTGGCTATCGATGATCTCGGCGACCTGAACCTTTCGTTCGCATCGGTGCGGCCACTGGATGAAGTGCCGGGGCCAGCGGTACAGGCCAGTGCGACTCACCGGGGCGGCGCCATGTACCGTATTGAACTGCCGCGGGATGTTCGCCGCGCGAGCTACCTGGTGGACAATGGCAAGGCGGTCAGTGCGGGGCAGCCTTTTGTGGTGCTCGACGGCCCGGAAATACACCATCTGCTGCTGGAGTATTCCACACTCCAGACCCGCTACGAGTCCGCAAAGGACCGCTACGAGCGAAGCCGAGAGTCTTATCGCCAGCAGGCGCTGACGGAAGACAAGTGGGTGGAAATCACCGATCGCTATCTTGCGCTCCAGCTGGAGTTCGAGCACATGCGACATTTCCAGGAGCTGGTCCGCGAATCGACCGGTCACGAAGAGGCCATCACGCTTGTGGCGCCGATCGACGGTCGCATTCACTATGCCGACAAACGGGAGCGCCTGGTGGCCGGTACTGAAGTCGCCGCTTTTCTGGCCTCGGATGCGCTGCGGGTTCGCGCGCGGGTGCCAATGGCGTCGGCAGGCGATCTTGCCGCGCTGGAGCTTGCCTCCTGCCGAATCGCAGTGGCCGCCGTCGATCGCGTGGCCGAAGGCTTCTTTGTTACCGCCTGGAGTGAGCCGATACCCGCGGACTGCGATGTCACTCTGAATGAAACGCTCAGTGCCCATCCCCTCTATCGCCAGTCTGCCTACGCGCTGCCCCGGTCAGCGGTATTCACCCGGGATGGTGAGGCGCAGGTGCTGGTGCGGCGGGGTGAGGTGCTGGAGTCGGTCGCGGTTTCCCTGCTGATGCCCGACGGTGAGGACTATGTGATCAGCGCTGTCAGCGATCTCGCGGACAGTGACGTACTGGTGACATCCGTCAGCGCTGTGCAGGGTATCCTGCTGGGTCTTGGTGGCGAATAAGGTGCTGAATCACCTGGTCCGCTTTTCTCTGACGCAGCGTCTGTTTGTGTGCGTGCTGGCCGCGCTGGTGGTCGGCCTTGGCGTGCGCGCCTGGATTCTTCTTCCTGTCGATGCCTACCCGGATATCTCGCCAACCCAGGTCAAGGTGATTCTCAAGGTGCCGGGAATGACTGCTGAGGAAATCGAGCAGCGGGTGACCTATCCGGTCGAGACCGAGCTGCTCGGCATTCCCCGTCAGGCAATGCTGCGATCCACGACAAAGTACGCGATCACGGCGATCACGCTGGACTTCATTGAGGGCACGGACATCTACTGGGCCCGCCAGCAGGTCAACGAGCGTCTTGGCGGGCTGCTCACCGATCTGCCCTTCGCCGTCGACGGGGGGCTTGCACCCATGAGCACGCCACTGGGCGAGATGTTCATGTTCACAGTGGAGAATGACGCGCTGTCCCTGATGGAAAAACGGCGGCTGCTGGAGTGGGAGATCCGTCCCACCCTGCGCACCATTGACGGCGTGGCAGATGTCAATGTGCTGGGGGGGTATGCCAGAACCTTCCAGGTAACGCCGCGAACGGCTGAGCTATCGGCGCTGGGCCTGAACATGGCAGACATCGAAAACGCGATTGTCGGTCAGAACATGAACGCCGGCACCGGGCGAATCCTGCTCGGCAATGATGTACTGGTGGTTCGCGTGGAAGGACGCATTGACTCGCTGAAGTCGCTGGGTGACGTGGTGGTGAGCGCCGGTGACCGGGGCGTCTATCGCCTGCGCGATGTCGCCGATGTCGAGATCGGCCACCTGGCCCGCTATGGTGCGGTAACGCGCGATGGTGAGGAGGCGGTGCAGGGACTGGTGATCGCCCTGCGCGACAGCAACACGGGCGCGGTGGTGGCGGGCGTCAAGGAGCGTCTTGCGGAGCTGGAGAGCACGCTGCCACCGGGCACGCGGATCAATGTGTTCTACGACCGAGCCCGGCTCATCAGCACCGCGATCGGCACCATGTCCAATGCCCTGTTCCAGGCGATGATCCTGGTGGTCGCCGTGCTCGCGGTGTTCCTCGGTAATTTCCGCGCCGCATTGGTGGTATCGCTGTCGCTGCCGCTGGCGGCGCTGTCCACCTTCCTGCTCATGTCCGCAACACAGTTGACGGCGAATCTGATGAGCCTGGGAGGACTGGTGATTGCCATCGGTATGCTGGTAGACGCCTCGGTGGTGGTGGTGGAGAACACCGTGACGCGCCTTGCCGACGGTCGCGGCCTGCCGCGTCTGCATCTCATCTACCGGGCCGTGCGCGAGGTTGCGCTGCCCGTGGTCTCCGGGACCCTGATCGTGATAATTGTCTTCTCGCCGCTGCTGACCCTGAGCGGACTCGAGGGCAAATTGTTCACCCCCGTTGCCCTGACCATCGTCTACGCCATGATTGCGGCGCTGCTGCTGGCCCTGACCGTAATTCCGGTGATGGCATCCCTCTTGCTGGGTAACCAGGCAATCGCCATGCCGCGATTCATGCAGCGCATGCAGCAGCACTACACGGCGCTACTTGCCCGTGTACTCATGCGCCCACGCTGGCTGTTGCTGGTGGTTTTCGGCCTGCTGGCGCTGAGTACGCTGCTGCTCACACTGATTGGCAAGATCTTCATGCCGGTGCTGGATGAGGGTGACGTGATCGTGCAGCTGGAGAAATCGCCGAGCATTTCACTTGAGGCATCGGTTGAGCTGGACAAGCAGATCGAGATCGCACTGTTGGCAGGGATTCCGGAAATCCGGCAGATCGTCTCGCGCACCGGCTCAGACGAGCTGGGTCTTGACCCAATGAGCCTGAACGAGACGGATATCTTTATGGAGCTGGCGCCGAGCGATACCTGGCGCATGGACAGCAAGGATGAACTGGAGAATGCGGTCAGGGACGTGGTGTCACGCTTTCCCGGTATCAATATTGGCTTCACCCAGCCAATACAGATGCGAGCGTCCGAGATGCTCACCGGTAGTAGTGGCGATGTGACCATCAAGCTCTTCGGTGAAGAGCTGGCGCAGATAGCAGAATTGATGCCGCGTATTGCGCGGATTGCCCGTGATGTGCCGGGCGCGGTGGATGTTCAGGCCTCTGTCACCGAGGGCGGCAAGTTCCTGAACGTGCGCGTGCAGCCTGAGCTCGCGGCTGCTCACGGCCTCAGTGCCAGTGGCCTTGCGGACTACCTCAAGACGCAGATAGAAGGTACGACCATCTCCGAGGTGCGCGAGGGACGTCAGCGCATACCGCTGACCCTGGCGTCCGGATCGACTTCGGTAGCCGCACCGGCAACGGTGCCTGAACTCGAGCAGCGGACTGTTGCCCTGCCTGATGGCGAGCTCGCGACTCTGGCCGCTATCGCTGAGGTCAGCTACACCGAGGGCCCTTCCGTGATCGAGAGGGAGCGGGGTAGCCGCTTCGGTATCATTACGCTTAATGTGGAAGAGCGCGATGTGGTCGGCCTGGTGGAGGAGCTGCGCGGGACACTGGCGCGGGATCTGCCGCTGCCGGCGGGCTACCGCCTTGAATATGGCGGCGAGTTCGAGAATCAGCAGCGGGCTACCCGCAACCTGCTGCTGGTTGTACCGGTGGCACTGCTGCTGATCACGATTATCCTGTTCGCGACCTTCCGTTCGTTGGGGCTGGCGGGAATTATTCTCGGCAATACGCCGTTCGCCCTGATGGGGGGAGTGATTGCGCTGTTTGTCAGCGGCGAGTACCTGTCGGTCCCCGCGTCCGTGGGCCTGATTGCGTTGCTGGGTATCGCGGTACTCAATGGGGTAATGATGGTGAGCTATTTCCAGCAGCAATGGCACATGAGCGCACCCTTATCCGAGCGTATCGTCAGCGGGGCGACACAGCGTTTGCGCCCGGTGCTGATGACAGCGACTACGGCGATTTTCGGTCTGCTGCCACTGGTGTTCGCCACCGGGCCCGGTGCGGAAGTGCAGCGACCACTGGCGATTGTGGTGGTTGGAGGGCTGCTGACATCTACCGTCACTACACTGTTCCTGTTACCACTTTTTTATCAGTACTGGGGGCGCCGGCAGCATGAGTGATCTGGACCTGATGGTGGTGCTGGTACCGCAGCGCCTGCACGAGGATGTAGTGGACGTGCTGATGGCTTTTGAGGGCATCTCAGGCTTCAGCGCTGTGGCGGCTGTTGGTTTCAGTCGGGAACACAGCCATTTCAATGCTGCCGAGCAAGTGGACGGCGCGCGCCGCTTTACCCGCTTCGAAATTCTCCACGCGCCTGAGCAGCGGCAGGGCATCCTTGCCGGGGTGGAAGAGCTGGTGGGGCGGGAGCACGTAAGGTACTGGGTGGCGGAAGGGGTGGAGGCAGGGCGCCTCGGGGCGTCCTGATAAAGACCACGTCACGACGACGCCGGGCAGCTTGCGCGGGTAGAATGGGGCGTCGTGTCGCAGGGATTCAGTACAGCATGATCGCTCATTTCACCCGTATGCAGGGCCCGCTCGCTCCACCGGCCGCAATTGCTGCCGCCCGGCGGTACCGCTGGCTATTTCTGGCGTTTCTTCTGGCGGGCGGCCCCGTCGGGGCGGTGGCTGCCGATGAGGATTCGGCCGCGCCGTCATCAAACGACAGACAGGCGCAGACATCTGACGTGGCGGTGCCGCTCAGCTTTGACTATCCATTGTTGCAGCAGCTCCTGGTCAGGCAGCTGTTTATCGGTCCCGGGCAAAGCCGCGAGCTTCTGAATGATCCCACGGGCTGCAGTGAAATAACCGTCAGTGAACCGCAAATGGTACCCCGCGACTCGCAGTTTGAGGTTATTGCCGGTCTGCGCGCGCGCATCGGCCTGGGCGCCCCCGGCGCCTGCGCCACCATGCTCAACTGGCAGGGGCGAATCGGCGTGACGGGGAAACCCGAAGTCCGCAGTGGCGGCAGCGCTCTCGGCTTCGCGCCCGACCGGATCTGGCTGCTCGATGCCGCCGGCCAGCCCATTGTCAACGACCGCTTGCAGCAAATGGCGGATGCCAGCGCCCGAACGCTATTCAGTCGCTTTGTGGTGGACCTTGCGCCGCAGCTGCAGTCGGTGGGCGCCCTGCTGCCGGAGGTTCTGCCGCGGCATTCCCGGCGGCAGATTGAATCCCTGCTCGACAGCCTTCGCGTGAGCGGTCTCGATGTGACGGATGACACGCTGAATGCGGATATCCGCTTTACGGTAGAGCCTTTGTCCGGCCCTCTGCCGCCAGAACGCGGTCTCGACGACGAGGAACTCGCGCGCTGGGAGGAGCGCTGGCAGCTCATGGATTCACTGCTGGTGCTGGCGGTAAAGCATTATGCTGGGGAAACACAGCTGCAGGCACTGCGCGATGCATTGCTCGACGTACTGATTGAGAGCCGCTACCGCCTGCGCGATGCGCTGGTCGAGACGCCGGATACCGGTGAGGACATGGTGCGGGGATGGTTCCTGCAAAGCTGGCAGTCTCTGGCGCCGGTCATCAGGCGCATTGGCCTGGAGCAACCCGGCCAGCAGCACATGCTGTTCTTCAGCGTGATTGCGGCCACGGATGCGTTGAGTGCGCTGGACCAGCTCGGCCCCACAATGGGGCTGGATATCTCCGCCGACGGCCTGCGACGGTTAGCCAGAATGATCAACGGTGAGGCCGGTGACCAGCTTCTGGACTACTCCGGCGCTGTGGACCTGGATTTGCGCCGACTGCTGGACGAGAGCATCAGGGCTACCCCGCCTCCCTCGGCCTGGCGTGTGAACTTTTCCCTGTTCCCGCGTGCGGTGGCGGCGGACCTGGATCGCCTCAACAGCTGGGCTCCTCAGCGCAATGATCTGGCCGAGTATCTTCCGCAGGTTGCGCTGCTGCTGCAGGATTCCGCAACAAAGGCGGTCGCCAGTCGCGAGCTCGACGCCGGCTATGAGGAGTTGTTCCGGCGGCTGGTGCTGACGACGGCATGGCAGGAGAGCTGCTGGCGACATTACGTGATAAGTGACGACAGAAAGCTGGTGCCATTGCGCTCCGGTACCGGCGATGTCGGCCTGATGCAGGTAAACGAGCGCGTGTGGCGCGGTTTCTATAACCAGCAGCAGCTGCGCTGGGATATCGCCTACAACAGCGCTGCGGGTGTCGAGGTGCTGCTCGATTATCTGGTCAAATATGCCATTCGCAAGGGTGAGCATCGCCAGCCTGGCGGTCTGGATAATCTGGCCCGCTCCGCCTACTCTGCTTATAACGGGGGGCCCAGTCAGGTGGCGCGCTACCGCAGTGATACGGCCTCCGCCTATGGCAAAAAGGTGGATGCGGCGTTCTGGGAGAAGTATCAGCAGGTGGCGGCCGGCAATGAGTTGGGCGTGTCACGCTGTCTTGGGGGCGACCTCAGCGGCTCGGCGGTAGCGGCTGGCGAGCCACGCAGTGGTGCCCGGCTTTCGGGTAAAGACGCCGGGGGCGGGGACGCCAACACGTTTACGCTGCAGCTTGGCGCGTTCAGTTCGGCGGATGCTGCGCAATCGTTTATCCGCGGCAATGCGCTGACCGGCGACGCCAGCGTGCGGCAGCGGCACCAGGGCGATACTCGCCAGTATCTCGTGATCCACGGCAGTTACGCGACGCGTGCCCAGGCGGAGGTGGCGAAACAGGGGCTTGCGGCGTTTCAGCCCTGGATCAGGCAGGTCGGTGATCTGTAGGGGCACCGCGCCGGTGTAAAGGAGATCAGCGCATGGCGCGTTTGGGTGAAGCGGTGTTTCATGCGCGGGGGCTCACCAAGGTTTACTGGCAGGGCGACGTGAAAGTGCAGGCGCTTCGCGGCATTGATATGGACCTTGTGGAGGGCGAGCTGGTGGTAATGCTTGGCGCCTCCGGCTCCGGCAAGTCCACTCTGCTCAACATCCTCGGTGGCCTCGACGTGCCTACCAGCGGCGAGGTGACGTACCGGGATATCGATATTGCCGGCGCCAACGATCGGGAATTGACCCGCTACCGGCGCAACCACGTCGGCTTCGTGTTCCAGTTTTATAACCTCATACCCAGCCTGACGGCACGGGAGAACGTGGCGGCGGTGACAGAGATCGCGCACAACCCTATGACGCCTGAGGCGGCGCTGGAACTGGTGGGATTGACGCCCCGCATGGATCACTTTCCCGCGCAGCTCTCCGGCGGTGAGCAGCAGCGAGTGGCGATCGCCCGCGCCATCGCCAAGCGCCCGGATGTCTTGCTTTGTGATGAGCCTACCGGGGCGCTGGACTCTGCCACCGGTGTGCTCGTACTGGCTGCGCTGGATACTGTGAACCGGGAAACCGGTACGACCACGGTGATCATCACGCACAACGCGTCAATCGGCCAGATGGCCGACCGTGTGATCACCCTTTCTGACGGGGCGATCATTGGTGAGCATCAGAACCCCGCACGGCACGATCCGCGCAGCCTGAGCTGGTAGCCCGGTGCTACTTCCCCGCGCCAGCGTGATGCACACCAAGCTGCGACGGGAAATGTGGCAGCAGCGAGGCCAGATGCTGGCGATCGCTCTGGTGATTGCCGGTGGCGTCGCGGTGTGTCTGCTGTCTCTGGTGAACTATGCCTCTCTCAGCGCCACGCGTGAGGCCTATTACCTGGAAAACCGGTTCGCGGATATATTTGTCGCTGTCAAGCGCGCGCCCCGACATGTGGTGCAGCGTGTGGCAGACATACCCGGCGTCGCCGGCATCAGCAGTCGGGTGGAGGGCGCTGCAACACTGGCGGTCGAGGGTTTCGCCGATCCGGTCTCGGCACGCCTGGTATCGCTGCCAGAGACGGGTCAACCGGAGGTAAACCGGCTCTTTCTGCGCCACGGCCGACTGCCGCAGGCCGCCCACGGCAACGAAGTTGCCGTCATTGGCAGCTTTGCCGATGCCCATGCGCTGCAACCAGGCGATGAGATGGATGCGATTATCAACGGTCGGCGCCAGCGCCTGACCATTGTGGGTATCGTGGAATCACCGGAATTCATTTACGTCATCCCGCCTGGCGGCATGCTCCCGGACTACCGGCGTTACGGCGTGCTGTGGATGAACGAGGACGCACTGTCGGCGGCCATGGACATGCGCGGTGCGTTCAACAGTCTCGTGCTGCGCGTGGACCCGGCCGTGACCGTCGCCAGCGTGATTGATAGTCTTGACCGCCTGTTCGCCGACTATGGCAGCACCGGCGCCTATTCCCGTGAACAGCAGTTCTCCCACCGTTTCCTGCGCGATGAGCTCAACCAGCTCAAGACCATGGCGCTGATCTTCCCGGCAATCTTCATGGGCGTGGCCATGTTTCTGCTCAACGTGGTGGTCGGCCGGTTGGTCAGCACCCAGCGGGAGGTTATTGCGGTACTCAAGGCCTTTGGCTACGGCAACCGCCAGATCGCCAGGCACTACAGCCAGCTGGTATTTGCCATCGCCATCATCGGTTTGCTTTTGGGGACGGCAGCCGGTCTGTGGCTGGGTCGTGAGCTGGGCGTTCTCTACATGGATTACTACCGCTTCCCCGAGCTTCTGTTCCGCATCAGCCCCTGGTGGGTGCTGCAGCTGGCGGTGGTCACCGTCGGTGTGGCCTGGGCCGCCGGCTGGCGCGCGATTCGCCGCGCCGCCGTCCTGCCCCCCGCGGAGGCCATGCGACCGGAAGGTCCGGCGACCTACCACATCACCCACGCCGAGCACCTGTTGTCGTGGATACCGCTGAGTCAGCCATCGCGCATGATTGTGCGTCATCTGACGCGACGTCCCGGGCGCACTTCACTCTCCGTGCTGGGCGTGGCGATGGCGACCGCCATCGTCATGGTGGGCAGCTTTCAGTTCAGCTCCGTCTCGCTCATGGTCTACACCCAGTTTGCCCGGGTGCAGACCCAGGATATCACTGTCAGCCTGACGGACCCGGTCAATCGCTCCGCCATGTACGGCCTTGCGCGCCAGCCAGGCGTTCGCTACGTCGAGGGTCGTCGAATGGTTGCGGTTGAGCTGGCAAACGGTCACCGCGAGTGGCGGGTCTCTCTTTCGGGACTGCCACAGGATGCCCGGCTGCAGTTTGTTGTGGATGATCACTTGAATAACGTGACCCTGCCGCCCACGGGCCTGCTGTTAACCGACTTTCTCGCCAGGCGCCTCGCAGTAGGCCCGGGAGACAGCGTCGAAGTGCGCGTGCTGGAGGGCCATCGCCCGCGCCTGATGCTGCCCGTGACGGGGGTCACCAGTGAGTTTCTCGGCACTGGCGCGTATATGCAGCTGGACGCAATGAACAGGGCCCTCAAGGAGAGCCGGGTGGTTAACCAGATTCTCATGAATCTGGATCCGGACAGCGAGGATGCCATGTACCGAGACCTGCGCGAACAGCCCCGGGTGATGGCCATCAACGTTCGCCAGGCGATGCTCGACAGTTTTTTCAATACTCTGGCGCGAACCTTCCTCACCTATATGTTCGTGATCAGTCTCCTTGGCGGCATTATTGCCTTTGGCGTCATCTACAACACACTGAAGATCTCGCTGGCCGAGCGCGGTCGCGACCTGGCCAGCCTGCGAGTGCTGGGCTACCGCCACGGCGAGGTGTCGCATATTCTGCTGGGTGAGTTGGCGGTACTCCTCATTCTAGGCATTCCGCTGGGCTGGATCGTCGGGCATGGGCTGGCGGGCCTGGTTGTTATGGCGATCGAAACCGAACTCTACCGTGTGCCTCTGGTTATCAGCGGCAAAACGCTGGCGCTGGCAGCGCATGTGGTGGTGATTTCTGCCGCGCTTTCAGGCGTAATCATCTGGCAGCGTGTGCGCAATATGGATCTTGTGTCTGTACTTAAAACCCGTGAATAAGTCGATTCCTGCAGGAGGTGACTGATGGCGATGCGACGTCTGGCGGGCAAGTGGCTGTTCTGGTCCGTGCTTGGACTGTTGGCGGGGGCTATTGCTTTTTTTGCTCTGCGACCCGAGCCCATCTGGGTGGACGCCGCGACGCTTGCGCGCGGGCCGCTGGAGGTGACAATCGCGGAGGAAGGCAGGACCCAGGTGAAAGACCGCTATGTTTTGTCTTCGCCCGTGACCGGCTATCTGCATCGGTTAGCGCTTGATGTAGGTGACCACGTGATGCCGGACAGTGTGTTGAGCCTGGTCGATCCGATACCGGCCAGCGTGCTGGATGCACGTAGCCGGGCCGAAGCCCGTGCGCGTGTCGAGGCGGCCCGTGCGGCGCTGAGCTCGGTACAGCAGAAGGTCGAGGTGGCAAGGGCGGACGCCGAGCTGGCGCAAAGCGAGGTTCAGCGGCTGCTGTCACTGGAGGGTGAACACTTCGTGTCCGTGGAGCGGTTGCAGCAGGCGCGGACCGCTGCCATTCGCGCCGATGCGCTACTGCGTTCGGCGCGCTTTGATGAGGACGTTGCCACATACGAACTGGCGGCGGCCAGGACACGACTAGAGGTGTCCGCCGCGCAGTCCGACAGTGAACAAATGCGAGAGCACGTGACAATTCGCTCGCCGGTGGCAGGCGCTGTGCTGGACATCAGGCGCCAGAGCGAGGGTGTGATTCAGGCGGGCGAGCCAATTCTCGAAGTAGGGAATCCCGGTGCGCTGGAAGTCGTGGTAGATGTGCTCAGCTTTGACGCGGTCAGGCTGCGGCCGGGGACACCGGTGCGCCTGACCGGCTGGGGCGGCGCGCCGCTGGATGCGGCGGTACGGCGCGTAGAGCCGGTGGGATTCATTGACATCTCTGCTCTGGGCGTTGAGGAGCAACGCGTCAGAGTGCTAGCGGACATTATCAGCCCTCGCGAGGATTGGCAGACCCTCGGGCACGGTTATCGGGTGGATGCCGAGTTCATTCTCTGGCAGTCAGTCGACAGCCTGCAGGTGCCGGCCTCCGCCGTATTCCAGCATCAAGATGGGTCTGCGGTGTTTCGTGTCACCGGCGATCGGGTGATGCGCGTGGCGATTGATGTCGGGCGGACAAACGGTTTCATGACCGAGGTCCTGGCGGGACTGGAGGCAGGGGATCGGGTGGTTCGGCATCCAGGGCGGGACCTGGATGCCGGGGATCGGATACGTGTGAGGTGATGCCGTCCTCGAGGTGGCGTACTCCGCCGCAGCGGCCGCTATGCCGGTTTTATCGAGGTCGCTGCTGATGTTCCGCAAACTCCCGGGGACTGATTTCATCATCAGCGTTTTTGTCAAGATCCTCGAAGGATGGCGCTCTATCCTGGTTGCGCAACGCATAACCCTGCTTTGCGCGATCGCCGACCCGCCTGGCGTGGGCCGCGTTGAACTCTTCTTTACTGATCATGCCGTCGTCATTCTGATCGTAGTCGGAAAACGCCGGCCTGCTCATTCCCGGACCCTGCCCGCGGGGCGGCTTTGCTTCCGGCTGTGCGCTCACCACGGCAGCGCTGCACACGACAATGCCGAGCAAACCAACACAGCCAACCTGCTTCAACCTGTCCATAGTGGATCCCCCGATGGTATTCATGGGCTACGTCGTGAGTGGCAAAAAGACGCGCGGGCTGCTCGCCGCGGGAGGGTGCTTCACGTCGCCGTTGCCCTCACCGCACAGCATAGACCTTGCTGGGAACATACGCCTGTTTTTTCATTGCAATCCTTGATTCCACCGTGGAAACCGGACCCGCCGGATAGCCCTCCTGATCGGTCAGTCCCGCTGCTTGGCGGGTCTTGCCAGCGGAAAAAGCCAGGCCAGTTCACAAAGCCTGTCCATCCTCTCTATACTCCGCAGTCGCCGGCCGGCAGTTGATGTGCCCCGTCCGGTGAAGGTAAGCCCTGATGCTAATCGGAGGATGATATTTAATGTCGACCCTGGAATCGCCAGCCGATACTGCCCGTAACGTTCTTGGTGGCAGACTCGCCGACTGCTCACATGATCCGGTGACGGGCTTTTTTCGTGATGGCTGCTGCAATACCGGCCCAGCCGATGTCGGGCGCCACCTCGTATGCGCCCGGGTAACCGCAGAGTTCCTGGCTTTCTCGGCCAGTCGTGGCAACGATCTCGCCACCCCCAGGCCGCAATTCGGTTTCCCGGGGTTGGTACCCGGCGACCAGTGGTGTCTGTGCGCGGCGCGTTGGCAGGAGGCCCTGGAGGCGGGTTTTGCGCCACCGGTGCGGTTGGATGCGACGCATGAAGGTGCACTCGGCGTGCTTGAACTCGAGGATCTGACGCGGCATGCGCTCGATCGTCACTGAAGGTCCCGTGAGAGGAGACACACCATGAGAATCGCCTCCTGGAACGTCAATGGCCTCAGAGCCATCATGAAAAAGGAATTCACCGCTTCCCTGCATACCCTGCAGGCAGACATCCTCTGCCTGCAGGAAACCAAGGCGCAGAACGAGCAAGTACACGCCGCGCTGGAGGGCGTCGAGGGTTATCATGTTTACAGCAATGCGGCGGTGCGCAAAGGCTACGCCGGCGTTGCGATCCTCAGCCGCGAAGAGCCGCTGGACGTCAACGCGGGCATCGGCATGGACGACCACGATCAGGAGGGGCGGGTTCTGACGGCCGAATTTCCGGACTTCTACCTGCTGACGGTGTACACACCCAACTCAGGAAGCGAACTGGCGCGACTCCCCTACCGCGAGGAATGGGACCGCGAGTTCCTTGCTTTTGCTGAAAAACTGAAGCAAAAAAAATCGCTGCTGATGTGCGGTGATTTCAATGTGGCTCACCGGGAGATCGACCTCGCCAGGCCCAGGCCAAACTACAACAAGAGCGCTGGTTTCACCCAGAAGGAAATCGATGGCATGGACAGGCTACTGGCTGCCGGTTTCGTGGATACGTTCCGCCACCTTCATCCGGATACGATAAAGTATTCCTGGTGGAGCTACCGCGCAGGGGCGCGCGGCAAGAACGTCGGCTGGCGCATTGACTATTTCCTGGCCAGTGAGGATCTTGCGAAAGGCCGCCTGCTGGGCGCTGAAATCCACGACGGCCTTCTGGGTTCGGACCACTGCCCTGTGGCAGTCGAGCTGGGGCGCTGACGGGTACACAGCGCGGAGCGATAGGCGCCGACTCTCGACTTAGGCAGCGAGCCTGTGATACCCATGGGCTGCACAACGCGTTGCCATTCAACAAGCGGGGGCCCCTATCGTGAAAAGCAAATACGTGGCCGTTATAGGCCTCGGTCTGTTTGGAAGCACCGTTGCCAAGGCGTTGGCGGGTTTCGGAGACCATGTTCTCGGTATAGATATCGACAAGAAGCGAGCATCGAGTCTGGCTGACGAACTGAACGATGTGGTGATTGCCGACTGCCGCGATGAGGACGCGCTGCGTGAAGCCGGGATTGATGGTTACGACACCGCGGTGGTCGCCATCGGTGAAGACCTGGAGGCGAACATTATCTGCGCCATGAATGTGAAAATGCTCGGCGTGAAGACCATCTGGGCCAAATCACTCAGCCAGACCCATCACCGGATACTGCACAAGATCGGAGTGGACCGGGTGATTCACCCCGAAGAAGAGATCGGCCAGCATATCGCGCAGGCGCTTCACAATCCGCTGGTGCGCGACTATATCAGCCTGGGTAACGGCTTCTACATTGTCGATGTTCAGGTGCCCGACGGCCTGGACGGCTTCCGCCTTTCGGAAACTGAGCTGGAAAAATATGAGGTCCAGTGTCTGGGTGTGATGCGGGGGAGCACCTTGTTAAGCCCGCAGGATGCGGATTCCACCGTGAAAAGTGGCGACAAGCTGCTACTGCTTGGGAAGCGCGACAACCTGCAGCGCTACGGCGACAAGCTGTAAGCCGGGGTCTGTATGCAGCCTCCCACGCTGGCTTTGCCGCGAAAGCTCAAGATCAATGTCTCGCCGCCGCTCGCCCTGGCAGCTCTTTATGCCGTGTGTATCGTGCTGGGCGCGATTCTTCTCATGCAGCCGGTTTCTGTCACCGCACCGATCGCCTGGAATGACGCGCTTTTTACAGCGACGTCGGCGGTGACAGTGACGGGTCTGGTGGTTGTCGATACCGGTACCGCGTTCACGATGTTCGGGCAATTTGTGATTATGCTGCTAATTCAGATGGGTGGCTTGGGCCTGATGACGTTCGCCGTATTGGTGACGTCGCTTCTGGGCTACCGCATCGGAATACCGCAACGGGTTTATCTGCAGAATGATCTCAATCACACGAGCCTGGCAGAGGTTCTGAGTCTTGTCAGCGTTATATTTCGCGTGGTCTTTCTTTTCGAGTTTGTCGGCGCGCTGTTGCTCGCCTTTGTTTTCGTACCGGAGTCCGGATGGCGCGACGGTCTGTGGCAGTCGGTGTTTCATGCTGTCTCTGCATTCAATAATGCCGGCTTTGCTCTCTTTTCCGACAGTTTCTCGACCTGGGTTGATAGCGCGCTCATCGGTATTATTATTCCGGCACTCTTCATTGCCGGTGGAGTTGGTTACGCTGTCATTGCCGATGTCCGTGTACATCGGTCCTGGCGATGTCTTTCCCTCCACAGCAAGTTGATGCTCTCAGGAACAGTATTCCTCATCCTGTTGGCGTGGGTCGCGTTCGCCGTGCTTGAGTGGAATAACCCGGCTACCCTGGGAGGGCTGGCATCGAACGCCGACCGTATGCTTGCCAGCTGGTTTCAGGCGACAACCACACGCACCGCTGGTTTCAACACTCTGGATATTGGCGCTATTCATGACAGCACCGCCGCGATGTTCATGTCGATGATGTTTATTGGCGCGGGAACGACCTCCACCGGCGGAGGTATCAAGGTCACCACCTTCATCGTGCTTGTTCTCGCCACCGTCGCCTTTTTTCGTCGCCGCCAGGAATTACGGGCCTTTGGTCGCAGCCTGGGTCCGGATGAGGTGATGAAAGTACTGGCCTTGACGGTAGTCAGTTCTCTTGTGGTGTTTACCGCGATTTTTGCCATCTCCATTTCCCATGATGGTGAGTTCCTGGATCTGGCCTTTGAGGCGGTCTCTGCGTTCGGTACCGTGGGACTTTCACGTGGCACGACCGGTGAACTGGACGGTGTGGGACGCAGCGTCATTATGCTGTTGATGTTCATCGGCCGGGTCGGCCCGCTTACCCTGGGGTTTTTCCTCGCGTCGCCTACGCCGACGCGTATCGGTTTGCCTCCGGGAAAGGTCGGTCTCGGTTGAGCAAACCGCGTGGCCGGGCAGTCCAGCGCAGACCGAAGAGGCGTCGTAATGAAAGCGTTCACAATACAGCTGTGAGGTTGCTCGGCGCGGAGTAGACGCGGCGGAAATCCATGTTCGATTTGGCGCGAGTGACGAAAAAGGCGCCGGTCTGATGAAGTGCGAAGATACGTTCGAAATCCAGATCGCCTCGGTCCATGACGTAGATCGCTGCCGGTTCCGGAATCAACAGATCGAGTGCATTGACGTCGTGGAATTTGCCGTCGGATACCTGCATTAGGCTGGGAATGCTGCCCCGCAGGTCCAGACGCGTGTGCATTTTCACGGCGGCTTTGGTTTTTCGAAACGGTGCCAAGGAAACAGCGACAGACACAGGTCTATCGTCGTAGAATCCAGGGCGTAGACCGTGTTCGACAAGTCAAGACCCAGGTCTTTTATTGCATGCAGCTTCCGGGCCTGCACGATCAACCGCTGCGCAAAGTTCGCGTAGATACGCCAGTCTCGACGTTCGTTGGCATCGGCCAGCGTGGCGCGGCGCACCGGCGATCGAATCGCCCATATGGTAGAGCTTGGGGGCTTGTGCCGAGAGGCAGGCTTCGATGTCGCGCAAGCTTTCCCGACAGGTCAGCTGGGCAAAGGCCAGAACGCGGAAATGTTCCGCACAAGGCAAAGTGCGAACACGATAGTCCCTGTCGTACCGGGAGACCACCCGGTGAAAGGTCTTCCACGGAAGATAATCCATGATCTGAGCAAACAGCGTTTTGCCCGTATTCATATGGCCCCCTCGGCGGTAACAGTCCGCAAAGGGGAGATCTTGCCGGAATCCCGTTCAAATCGGGGACACCCGAAATCCGCTGTAAATTATTATGATCATTGGAGGAATCCCGTGTCATTGACGTTTTAACCGGACAGCAGTGATCCAGAACGACTTTATGCCCGGCCGCGCGCTGGGGGGCTCGGATGGCGACGCTATCGTTGCTGTGGTCAACCGGAGACAGCAGGCATTCCCTCTGGTGGTGGCGACCCGGGGCTGGCATTCGCCCTGGCATGCCATATTCGCCTCCAGCTATCCGGGTAGCTCGCCGTTTGGCAGCATTGAATTGGACGGGTTGGAGCCGACCCTATGACCCGATCATTGTGTGCAGCGGCTCACGGGCCCGGACTTTCATTCAGACATGGAGACGTGGCAGATCGAGGCAATCTTTCGCAAGGACATGGATTCGTCGATCGATAGCTACAGCGGTTTTTACGAGAACGGCCACCGCAAGAGCACCGGGCTCGCCGGACACCTGCGTGAGAGGGGCGTGCAAGAACCCTTTTCTGTGGTCTTGCTGCAGATATCTGCTTCGCTTTCAGCATACGCGATGCGCTGGGCGAGGGGTTTTCCACCGTTCTGGTCGAGGATGCAACGCGCGCCCTTGACGAGAATGGCTTCGCAGAAATATGCGTCGACTTGAAGGCGGCTGGGACGTGCATTATCAGGAGTGCAACCTGGGATAAGCAGTGGTTGCCGGTTACGTCGCATCGGTTCTGCTTTCGTCGCGTTCAGACGTTTCTTCCGTAAAGTCGGGTGATGAGTGTTCTGACCAGGTAAGCAGTACTGCTGCAGCGCCGAGAATGAGAGCGGCGGTAGCTTCGTACAGAATGGCGATGGGATCTATATCCTTGCTTTGCAGCACGATCAAGCGCGACAGCGCAGTAATGGCGATCAGAAGCGGATAGACTGGCGGGATGCGCCGGCTCTTATAAAACGCGCCCGCCATGGAAATGACCTCGGTGTACAGGAACAGAAGCAGGATGTCGGAAATGACGACGGTCTTGCGCTGCTAGATACGTAATACCTCCAGCCCGACTGCGCCGACGCTCAGTGCAACGAATTAGGATGATGATCGCGCGTTCAATGATCTGGATAATTCCACGTACAATTATCTTTGCTACCGTTTCAAGGGTATAACACACGCTCTCAAGGCCCACATGGTACGTGCAATTGTTCACGGAGGCTAAAATCGCCAGTTCACTCATTCCGGCGAAGGGGCCGAACCGATAACACCGCCGCGGCGGCGGCGTTCTGAATTCTACATCTCAGATGTCGCGTTAGCGACCTTACTTTAGCAGCATCCGGCCCGTCGAGACGATTGGGTGTCTGCCGACCAGAAGCGAGCTTATTCGTGACATCGATGCGACTACTTACCCATGCCAGCCTGTAGATCGAGAACGCCGATGCGATGATTGGCGTGATGTTGTTGCTTATCTGCTCGCGCCGGTCGCGCTGTGTTTGAGAACGCGCTAGATTAACGCACTGCAAACTGATTATTTTGGCTTTTTAGAGGCCCTTACAGTCCATGAGCTACACCTCCCGAGATTCCAGAGGCAGCGCCCCATGAGCAAGATTCATAGTCCCAAGGAACGGGAGGAGAACGCGCGCGAATCCAGCGCCGTGGAGGGCCGCAAGGCAGAAAAGGAGGTCGAGAGCCGCGTCCGGCTCGGTGCGCTCGCCATTTTCGAGATCGTGCGCCGTGAGGGCGCCGAGGAACTGCTTCGTCCGCTCAGCTCCCTGTGGTGGTCCGGAGTCGCCGCGGGCCTGGCGCTGGCATTTTCCGCGGCTGGTGCTTCCATGTTTCATGCGGCTCTGTCCGACAGTGGCGCGCGCGACCTTCTGGTTCCGGCGGGTTACGTGGTGGGGTTCATGATCGTGGTATTCGGTCGCCTGCAGCTTTTCACGGAAAACACGATCGCGGCGATTCTGCCTCTCGCCGTGCATTTCTCGGTCGATAACTGGCATCGGGTCGCACGCCTGTGGTCAACCGTGTTTGCGGCCAATATTGCCGGTGCGATCGTTGCATCGCTGGTGTTCAGCTTCACCCCGCTCCTGCAGCCCGAGGTCCTGGTTGCGCTGGTCGAGATCTCGGAAAAGGCCGTCCACCACCCATGGGGCACTACCTTCGTCCGTGCGATTCCCGCCGGCTTCCTGATCGCGGCTCTGGTCTGGATGATGCCGAGCGCGAAAGGATCCGAGTTTCTGGTCACCGCCAGCCTGATCTACGTACTGGTTCTGGGTGAGTTTACTCATGTCATTGTGGGCGCTACCGAGATGTTCACCCTGGTGTTCATTGGAGAACTCCAACTGCCAGGGGCACTGTGGAGCTTTCTTGTGCCCGCCCTCCTGGGCAATATCGTGGGCGGTGCGGCCCTGTTCTCCATGCTCGCCTATGCCCAGATCCGCGACGAGATGCGCACTGACTCCCACGACAAAACCGTCTAGCCCGGCAGACTATCTTCCCCCTTGAGTCAGCACTGCTATCGCTGTTGCGATAGTAGCCACAGCGAGGATCTCCGCTTTGCGGTTGAGCAGGATGAGGAGGGTGGCGACAGGGAGGAACACTGACCGCAAAGGCAGGCGCATACGCTACTTCACCTCGATTCGATTCACCACCTCCTCGACCCCCTCCTTCCCGCTGGCAATGGTCCCGGCGCGGTGTCGCTGCGCCTGGGTTTCGACGAAGCCGCTGAGCACCACCCGGCCGGCATCAAACTCCACGTCGATCGCCGCCCCGGCCAGGTCGGGCGCCTCGAGAAACGCCGCCTTGATGCGCATGGCCTCGGTGGTGCCCTGTGCGGACGGCTGTGCCGGCCCGTCTCGCCAGAGCGGCTGGCAACCGGTGATCGGCATCAACACCAGCAGGATGACCGCGCAATATCGGATGCGGATGCTCATTGCCCGCCCCCCCCGCTTTTTATGGCCTCGTGGCTGCGGCGGACGAGACCCTGGCACAGTTCGCTGTCTTCGCCGGAGCCCAGGTCTAGCAGTGGTATCAGCGCGCTGAGCGGCGTCGCCAGCGCTCCGAGCATTGCCGCGCCGGCCAGGCGCGCCCCGAGGCCCTCGGCGGCGATGCCCAGTCCGATATCGTTAAAGGTTCCGGAGATCTGTACCGGGCTTCTTGCGGTGCCGACGCTGACATCCTTTGGCGTGGCAAGCAGGGTAATGCCCAGGCGCTCCTCGGCAAAATCGATTTCACCACCGGCGCTGAAGCCGGTGTCATCCGTGTCGATGACGAAAGTGTCCAGCGTGGCTATACCGTCGCGGGTCTTCACGTCGACGTAGGCACAGTCTATGGGCACCGGGTCGCGATCACCCAGCACGCTGGTAAATACCTGCGCCGCGTCCAGGCCGGCCAGCTCGATCAGGACGGCATCCAGTCTGCCCCCGTGCATCAACATCAGCAGACCGCCATCGGCGGAAGCGAGAATGTCGGCAATTGAATCGCCCTCCACCCAGAACTTGCCTTCTCCGCCGACCACGCCCACGCTGTCCTCGGCCAGTTCCCATTCGCTTAGCGCTTTCTGCAGGTCGACGCCGCGTACAGTGGCGTCCAGGGTGCCGTTGCTCGGTCGCGCGCTGACATCCAAGTCCAGGTTAAAGTCCACGCTGCCATCGCCGACCCCGAACGTCACCGGGGCGAACTGCAGCCGCCCGTTCTCCAGGTGCAGGTTAATCGCAATATTGCTCAGCGGTACATCGGCGGCGCGCAGGGAGTGGCCGCGGTAACGTACGTCGGCAGTAAGGTCTTGCCAGGCATCGTTGATCAATGGCTGTTGCGGCAGGATCCGGCGATTGTCGGCCGCCGTGTCGTCGTCCTCCGGTTTATCAGCGTCCTGCCGGGCACCGAACAGCCCGGCAAGATCCTCCATCCTGACCGAATCGGACTGCAGGGTGCCACTCACGTGCGGCGGCCGCGCGCTGATATCGATACCCAGCTGTCCGCTCAGATCACTGCCACCGACCTGTCCATCCAGCTTCTGTAGCAGCCAGCGCAGGTCATTCAGGGAGAGCTCCCCGGAAACCGAATAGGCGGGAAGCGCTGGAAACGGTATGCCGAGAACGCGCTCGAGGCGCTGTGGATCGGGGCCCTCCAGGGACAGCTCAAGATCCATGCCTCGCAGGGCGAACGGGCGCAGCAGTGTGCCACTCAGGTCGAAGCGGGTCTCGACAATCTCGCCATTGACCTGGAGCGCGAAGGGTCTCTGCGGATCCCGCGCGTGCAGCATCTCGTCGCCCTTGAATACCAGTGAAAAAGGCTCGCCATCGTAGGATCCCGAGCCGGCGATGCGGAATTCCTGAGCGCCGTCGGCAAGTCCCCGGGTTTGCAGCGTCAGCATCATGTCGGTTTGCGCATCGGAGTTTGTGAAGTGCAGACGCGACTCCCGGAAGCGGATGCGCCCGATGTATGGAAACAGCAAGTCATCGCGCATGGCCCCGGCACGGGTTTCGGTGATCTCCAGATTCAACGCGCCCGACAAGCTGCCCAGTCGATCTTCCAGTGGCGTGAACGTCTCGCCCAGGCGGTCGAGCACAATATTCTCTAACGCTACCTCAAGTCGCCCGAAAGCGCGTTCTTCGCCGACATCCAGGTCCAGTGAGGCGCTCAGCTGCCCATCAGCCAGCGCGAGACGCAGGGGTTCAATCCTGGCATTGCCGCCCTTCAGCACGCCCGCGACTGCCAGATCGCGTACATCGGCGTCGGTGGGCAGGTCCAGCCGCTCCACCCGCAGATCGAACTCTGCATCCACCGTGCGCAGCACCGCCAGCAGGGAGTCGGCATCCTGCGTCCGGGACGCGTCGGGCGTCCGGGACTCCGGGTCAGGCGCCTGTTCCTCCGCCGTGCCGGCATTTACGGTCCACGGTATCGGATCAATGCGGGTGGCATGCAGACGGGCTTCAAGAAACGGGCGCCTGGCATTGCGGAAATGGATCTCTCCGGAGGCCCTGGACTTGCCGGCCTCGATCTCAAGCCGGGTCGCATCCCATTGCTCGCCGTCGCGTTCGAGCCTGCCTGCCGCACGAAGAGCGGGTACCGAAGGCATCTGTCGCTGCAGCCAGGGCTCCAGATCACGCACGTTGTCTGCGTCCAGGCTGAAAGTCGCGGCGAGAGTCCGTGGCTGCAGCAGTGATGCGAGCCTGGTGTCGACCTGCATGCTGGCCGCGCCGGAGCTGATAGCGGCGTGCAGCGCATAGTCCGCGGGCGCGGAGGCGAGCGCTGTCCACGCGTCGCCGGTGACCGTGGCCTCTATGGCACGGTCCTGGAATTCGCCTGTCAGCGTGATCCTGGGCGACGCCGGCGCAGCGTTCGTCGTGAGCGAGGCCCGCAGATCCGTCTGTCCGGTTTCGTCGGTGTAGGTCATGGTCGCCTGCTCGATCTGCACCTGCGCGATCAGTTTCCCGGGGTCGGGGGCGCGTTGGCGCGCCACTGGCGGCAGGCTCACTGCAAGCTCCCCGGCCACGATGCCGTTCGCAGCCTGACCCTCATCCAGCAATGCCAGATCCAGCGCCTTGAGCTTTGCATTCAAGGCCAGCGCCAGGTCTTCGCTGGTGCTGGTCAGGTCTGCGTTTGCGACGACCCTGCCGCCTGCTACCTCGAAATCCAGCGTCTGCATTGCCAGCACCTGGTCCTGCAGATTCAGCTCGGCCTCCAGGTTGCGGATGCGGTAGGGATCCCACAGCAGATTGTCGATGCTGAGCCCGATACTGGCGGCAAGCGTCGGGAGAGGGGGAATTCTCTCCGCCAGACTGCCCTCGGGTTCGGTATTCTCCGGCAGCGCCGCGAGCAGGGCGGCGGCATCGAATTCCGGCGCGTGCAGCGATGCGCTCAGTACCGGGGCCTGGCCGCCGGTGTCAAGCTCGAGTTCGCCGTTCACCCGGCTGCCGGCAAACACGGTCTCGATCCCGGTGAAGCGCCACCGCGAGGCCTCGTGGTCCAACCGCGAACTTATTTTCAGGGTCTGCAGGTCGACCGCGGGTTGACCTGCCCAGCGCGACCAGTCGGTCAGGTTCTGCAATTCAAGCGCCCAGTCGACGTGTGCGGGGGCCAGTTGTGGTGCGCTGGCCAGATCAAAACCTGCGTTCAGCCGGCCGCCCTCGGCATGCATGGCAAGCTCACCGCTGAACCCGCCACCGCTGCCCGTCAGCCGGCGCAGTGAGTCCGCCTGCGCTTCAAGGTCGAAGGTCTTTTCCCGGAAAGTCATCGAAGCCCGCACCGTCGTCGACTCACCGTCATCCTCCAGCTGCAGCGAGGGGATCGAGAGTGCCAGCGAGGACCGGTCGTGGGTGCGATAGTGGATCCGTGCATCGCGCAAGGACAACTCGCGAACGGCAAGCGCCGTTCCGCTCCCCGCGTCAGGGGGGCTGCCTTCAAGGCCGGGAAAATTCCAGTTGGTGGTGCCATCGGCGCGGGCCTGCAGGTTGAGCCGCGGCGCTTTGATCTTTACCTCTTCAAGCACTACCTGGCCGCGCAGCGCCGCCCATAGCGATGGTCTGACGCTGATGCGCTCGATTTGGAGCATGCGCGGGGCTTCAGCCCAGCCGGGATTCTCCAGCGTCAGCGCATTGACTGTCGCAAGCGGACGCGGGAAAAGTCCGAGGGACAGGTCGCCATCGATCGACAGTGAACGCCCGGTGGCGGCCTCGAAGTAATTCTCGATCGGCGTTCTCAGGAAATTCCATGAGACCAGCTCGATCGCCACGGCGCCCAGCACCAGCACTGCTAGGGTGCCCGATAGCACCCATCGGAGAATCTTGGAGACCAGGCCTGGCATGCTTCGGATGTGCCTCCCTGTCTGGGGATCAGTCACGCCGGTCTTGCATGAGACCGGCGTATTCTACCGCAGCTGGCGCATCAACTTTCGTTCTCGTCAGGCGCGAACTCGGGGTAGTCGTTTATGTTACAGCGCTCGCGTGCCCGCTGCACGGGTCGCAGAGCGGCTGTCGGTCCGGCTTGCTTCATTCCCATAGCGCAAGCGAGTGTCTACAGGAGTTAAGTCTCGCGTTCAGGTTATACTTTACCGCGTCGTGGATGATGACTTCGCTGATCTGACACAAGGTGACCGATTGAAGCGTTACCGAGGAAGGAGTGACTTTTTGCATAGGCCGGAACCCCACGGCGGGACCAGCAGCCCATCACAAAAACCCCTCTTCGTTATCCAGAAGCACGAATCCAGCTATAGCGTAACCCGCCAGTGCTGCGTCCAAGCAATTCGGCGAGCTGGGTCTGCGTCAGCAGCAGACCGAAGCGGTCCGTGAGTTGTGCCGCGAGGTCGCCCTGCGCGGGAGTGTGGTTGCCTTCCATGGCCTCTCCTTGATTGCTCTTGTGAGCGAAGAGCCAATGGAATCTCGCAATACCCGCGTGAGCCAGCGATAACCAGCTCCAGCCTGGGCTCGGTTTCAGTATTCGATGCGAAGCTAACCTAACCACACCAGGTTCCGCTCGCTGGCAAATGAAGTGATTGTGGACGCAGTCTTCCAGCGCCATTGCAGTGAGTGCGAAAAGTCTTAATGTGCGGCTTTCAGCCGCGTAGACGTAACACAGAGTATTCAGTCATCGATTCAGAGGTAGGAGGTCGCCGGCTCCGAACCGGCCTTAAGAAGCGTGCGTAGGTGCGTTAGATCTAGGTGACTGGGGGCAAGTCTGCGATCGCGGTGGCGTCAATGTGATGCGTAGCGTTGCATGAATGAACGATGAATCAGACAGAACCATCATTCAGCAATGCATGCATCACCGCCGCACGATTCCAGCGCGTTGTGTTGGGGCCGATTTTTACTGGTTTTGGAATGCGGCCCTCGCGGGCCCAGGCCCAGATGGTGCAGCGATGCACCCGCAATTCCTTGCTCAGTTCCACGTCCGTTGTCCACGTCAGATTAAAAGATGTCTGCTCAGGTCCCACGTCGCGCTCCAGTATGGATCGTTGCGTGACGTTATGCTGCAGTGTCTTCGGTTAGGGCAGAACGACAAATTCATACGTCCGCTGACGCGGATTTACGTAACGCTCTATCATGCGTGCACTTGATGCACCGTATTCGCTTATATGGGGTGTTGCTGGTTTATTGTCGTAAGTCGTTGATTTAACTTTTCATGTGGTGCCCAGGAGAGGACTTGAACCTCCACGGCCTTTCGGCCACTAGCACCTGAAGCTAGCGTGTCTACCAATTTCACCACCTGGGCATCGGGTGAGGGCGGCAAAGTTAATGCCGCAGCCGGCCCTTGTCAACCGGCACCGTGCGTTTTTTTGCTGCCAGACCGCGGTTGCTTTTGCTGTCTCAATCTTGTTGGGCCCTCTGTGCTACACTGATGGCTTTTTGAGGCACCCCCTTATGTCGCGTCGAGGCAAAAAAGCCGACCCGCACGCCGCCCGTGAGGCGGCGAACTACGAGAACCCCATCCCGTCACGGGAGTTCATTCTCGAGCAGCTGCGTGAGGCCGATCGGCCCGTCGACACCCAGCAGATTGCCGATCTCCTTGGCCTGACGGAGCAGCAGGACGTGGATGCCTTGCGCAATCGCCTGCGCGCCATGCAGCGCGATGGTCAGCTGCTGGTGGACCGCCGCGGCGCCTATGGCGTTGTCGACAAAATGAACCTACTGCGTTGCCGTGTTCAGGGCCACCGCGATGGCTACGGCTTTGCGGTACCACAGGCCGGTGGCGAGGACGTGTACCTGAGCGCCCGGCAGATGGGCCAGGTATTTGATGGCGATACCGTGCTGGTCGCGGTATCCGGGATTGACCGGCGCGGCCGCCAGGAAGGCAAGGTGGTCGAGGTGCTGGAGCGGGGTGTGCAGAACGTTGTGGGCCGCTATCAGGAAGAGAGCGGTATCGGCTTTGTCATCCCGGACAACGCACGGATTACCCAGCAGGTGCTGATACCGCCGGCGGCAAAAGGCAAAGCAATTTCCGGCCAGATTGTCACGGCGCTGATTACGGATTATCCGAAGGGCCGCCTCGGTGCCAAGGGCAAGATCATTGAAGTGCTCGGTGACCATATGGATCCGGGGCTGGAAATCGACGTTGCCATCCGCGCCCACGGTATTCCCTTCGAGTGGCCGGAACCGGTGCTCGAGGAAGCGTCTTTCCTGAAAGATGAGCCGGAGGAAAAGGACAAGAAGAACCGCATCGACATGCGTGATGTGCCCTTCGTTACCATCGATGGTGAAGATGCCCGCGACTTCGATGATGCCGTTTACTGCAAGAAAAAGCGCTTTGGCGGCTGGCGGCTCTGGGTCGCGATTGCGGATGTTTCCCACTACGTGCGTCCCGGTTCGGCGCTCGATGTCGAAGCCCAGACCCGAGGGAATTCGGTGTATTTCCCGGAACGTGTGGTGCCGATGTTCCCCGAAGTTCTCTCGAACGGCCTGTGCTCGCTGAAGCCTGGCGTCGACCGATTGTCGCAGGTGGTGGAGATCGATCTCACCAGCGATGGCGTTATCAAGCGTTTCTGTTTTTTCGAGGCGGTCATTCACTCACATGCACGGCTAACTTACACGCAGGTAGGCGAGGCGCTGGAACATGGCCAGGCCGACGGCGTCCCCGCTGAGCGCGTTCCCGATCTGCAGCGTCTTCAGGCACTTTACAAGGTGCTGCGGGCCGCTCGGGAGCAGCGCGGTGCAATCGACTTCGAGACCGTGGAAACCCGGATCATCTTCAACGAGCAGCGCAAGATCGACGCGATTGTCCCGGTGCATCGCAACGATGCGCACAAGCTGATCGAGGAGTGCATGCTTTGTGCCAACGTGGCCACCGCGCAGTTCTTTGAAAAACACAAGCTGCCGACGCTGTTCCGTGTTCATGAGGGTCCCAGCGAGGAGCGCCTGGAAAATCTGCGGGCCTTCCTTGGCGAGCTGGGTCTGGGTCTGCGCGGTGGCAGCAATCCGTCTCCCAAGGATTATCAGGCGCTGATGGAGCAGGTAGCGGATCGCGATGATGCCAATGTCATACAGACCATGATGCTGCGTTCCCTGCGTCAGGCGGTGTACCAGCCTGAAAACAAGGGACACTTTGGTCTGAACTATGAGGGCTACGCGCACTTTACATCACCGATCCGGCGGTATCCGGACTTGCTGATTCACCGCGGCATCCGAGCGATTATCCGCTCTAAGACGCGCAGTAAGCTGGTGCGCCGGGCCGACGGCGCCGAACTGATGCCAATGGAGCGCAGTTACCCCTACGACGAGAAGACCGTGACAGCACTCGGCGAGCATTTTTCCGTGACCGAGCGCCGGGCGGATGATGCCACGCGAGATGTGCAGTCCTGGCTCAAATGTGAGTATCTGCAAGACCATGTCGGGGCGGAATTCGGTGGTGTTGTGGCGGCGGTGACCAGCTTCGGCCTGTTTGTGGAGCTCGAGGATCTCTATATTGAAGGGCTCGTGCACATTACCGCGTTGCCGGGAGACTACTACCGTTTCGATCCGGCCCATCAGCGTCTGGTGGGTGAGCGCAGCGGTCGCACTTTCCAGCTTGGCGACAAGGTGAGAGTGCAGGTTGCTCGCGTGGATCTGGACGACAAGAAGATCGACCTTGAGCTGATCGAGGCGCCGGCTCGACGCAAAGCGCGGGCCGAGGGCGGTGGCGGCAAGCGTAAGACCTCGGCCAAAAGAGATGCCGCGGCCGGCGATGGTAAAAAAAGCGGTAGCCGCAGGAAGTCGGGCGACAGCAAAAAAAGTGGCAGCGCCAAAAGCAGTGACGCGGGCAAAAAGGACGATACGGGCAAAGAGGGCAAAGAGGCGGTGAGGAAGGGCGGCGGGCGATCGCGGTCCCGAAAGAAACCTGACGCGGCCAGGTCCGCTACGGATGCGTCCTCAACGCCTCCCACGCGGACAGGTCCCGATGTCGAGGTGCTGACGAAGCCAAGACCCAAGTCGAAAGCCAATGAACAGAAGGCTGATCAGGCGAAGGCGCCGGAGCAGGGCGCGGACAGCGCTGCGCCCAAAAAGAAAGCGCGTCGCCGTGGCGGCAGAAGCCGCCGCCCTGCCTCTTCCAGCTGACGGCGATGTCCCGGGTTACCTATGGCATTCATGCGGTGGATAGCCTGCTGCGGCAGCGTCCGGGTGACATTGCCCGTTTGTGCGTGCTCAAGGGCCGCGAGGACCGGCGTGTACAGGCGCTGCTGACCCTGGCCGCCAATCAGGGCGTGCGCATCGATCGCCTGGACAAGCGAGCACTGGAGGCCATGGCGCCCGGTCGACACCAGGGCGTTGCCGCGGAGTTATCCGCCGAGGTCGACCGGGCCACCTCGACGGCCCTGGCCTGGCAGGAGCCTGACCTGCTACAGGCCCTCGACAGGGCTGAATCGCCCTGCCTGCTGCTGGTCCTCGACGGCGTCACCGATCCACATAATCTGGGCGCCTGTCTGCGCAGCGCCGAGGCAGCCGGCGCCATGGCGGTGGTGGTGCCCAAGGACAAGTCGGCCGGCATGACCCCTACGGTGCAGAAAGTGGCCTGCGGCGCTGCAGAAGTGCTGCCGCTGGTGCAGGTCACCAATCTTTCGCGCACCCTGAAAGCCCTGCGCGAGCGCGGTGTCTGGGTTTACGGTGCCGCCGGCGAAGCCACGCAAAGCCTGTATCAACAGGACCTTTGCGCGCCCCTGGCGCTGGTGCTGGGCAGCGAGGGCAAGGGTCTGCGTCGCCTGACCCGCGAGGGATGCGATGCGCTGGTGCAGCTGCCGATGGCGGGAAGTGTCAGCAGCCTCAATGTTTCGGTGGCCGCCGGCGTGTGCCTATTCGAGGCTGTCCGCCAGCGACACGCGGGGTCCGTGTGAGGAATCAGCGCAGTTCGTATTCGAAGGTACTGACAACGCGCAAGCGCTTGCTGCGCGACGTGCCGTCATCCCAGCCCTGACCGGCGCTGCCATGGATCTGGATCACCCCCTGGTTGGCGTTACGCAGGGGCCCGAGGCGTGCCCCGGCATCAGCGGCAAAGGCCTCCGCCTGCTCCCTGGCATTGCGGGTCGCCTCCGCCAGTAGCGGTCCCTTGGCCTCGTTGAAGGCGCGCAGTTCATAGCGCGGGCCGTTGCCGGTATCCAGGACCACGCCCTGGCTAATGAGCGGGTCCGTTGCCAGAGCGGCGGACTCCACTCTGTCGATGCGTGTTGTGCTGACCAGAACACGGCCAGTGCCAGTGTAGCGAAAGGGCTGGTTGGCGTTGGCATATTCGGCGGAGAAGGCGTCGCGCACCAACAGGGGACGCACCTCTATTTCCTCTGGCGTAAAACCCGCGTCGCTCAGGAAGCTGAGCACCTTTTCGCGGTCCGCCGCCAACGCTTTCTGCACCTCCATGAAATTGCCGGCCGCGCGGCGAAAGGTCAGCGACCAGGTGGCATAGTCGCTCTGCACATCCTGCTCGGCAAGCCCCTTGATGACCACGGAGCGATCGGCCATGCGCAGGCGCTCGAGACCCTGGGACACGAACCAGCCGGCGCTGGCGATGCCGACGGCGATCAGTAAGGCGGCAATGCGGAGAGGACCGAGGCGACTCATGACAGACCCGCCGCGACCAGCGCCATGACCACTAGCGTGGCAAATACAGGAATGACCACGGTAATGATGCCGACATCACGGTAGGCCTCGCGATGGGAGAGCTGGGTGATGGTCAGCATAGCGACCACGGCGCCGCAGTGCGGCAGGGAATCGAACCCGCCGCTGGCCATGGTGGCGAGGCGGTGCAGCACACCGGGCTCGATACCCATCTCGAGATAGGCGGGCGCCAGGCTCTGCATGAAGATCTGGAGGCCGCCGGATGCCGAGCCGGTAAGAGCTGACACCAGGCTGACGCTGCCGAACAGGGAGACCAGCGGTGGCAGCGAGGATTCCAGCGCCAGTGCGGTGAAATCGGCAAAGCCCTGGGTCTGGGTGACCACGCCGCCGAAGCCGATAACTGCAGCGGTGTTGATCAGAGGAAGTATGGCGTCCTGGGTGCCGGCACCGGCAAGTCGCAGGCCGTGTCGACGCACGGAGGAAAACAGCAGCACGCTCACCAGGCTGCCGGTGAAAAGTGCAAAGCTGGGCCACAGGACCGACTCCGTCGCAGCAAAGCGCAATACCGTGCTGAGGGTGCCGTCCCCGGTCGGTTCGCCGAGAAGCCGGGGCGTGATAATAATCGAGAGTACGACCGCGATGGGCAGTATGGCCAGCGGCCAGGGCGGCAGTGGGCTTGCGTCTCCAGGGCCGCTGATCGCGGCATCCCGCGGGCCCGGAACAAAGCCCTCACCTCGCTGCCGGGCCTTGATACGCTGCGTCTCGAGGTACCACATCCCGAGCGCGAACATGATGCTGCCGCCCATCAGCCCCAGCCACCCGCCCGCGAACAGATCAGTATCCAGGGCCGAGGCGGATATGACGTTCTGGATTGACGGCGTGCCGGGCAGGGCGGTGAGGGTGAAGGTGCCAGCCCCGAGCGCAATGGCCCCGCAGAACAGCCGTTTGGGGATGTCGGCCTCCCGAAGCAAGCGCAGACCCAGCGGGTACATGGCAAAGATCACCACAAATACCACAACGCCACCGTAGGTGAGCAGCCCGCAGGCGAGCACGGTGATCCACAGCGCGCGGTGGGCACCGAGCCTGCGCACCAGCGCCATGGCAACGCTGGCGGCGGCGTGACTCTCACCCATCAGGCGACCGAAAACGGCACCCGCGGCGAACAGAAGGAAGAAGCGTCCGGCGAAGGTGAAGGCGCCCAGCGGGCCAAGGGAGAAATACTCGCCGAGGCCCCGCGCCAGCGGCAGGCCGTTGGTGACGATCACGATGACAGAGCACAGCAGCGCGGCAAATACGATATCGATACCGCGCAGTGCCATCCAGATCAGCAGCGTGACACTGCCGATTAAACCGATGTAATCCATGCCGGCTCTCTCTTTATTATCGATTTTGTGAGCTTGCGCTTTGTCGTATTCAGACCATGGCCTCGATCAGGCAGGGCCCCGGCGTCGCCATGGCCGCGCCGAATTGTTGCGCGAACTCGCTGCCGGTGCTGGCGCGGCTTGCCCGCATGCCGAGACCCGCGGCGATGGCGCAAAAATCCATGTCCGGGCGCGACAGGTCGAAGAGCGAGCGGGTTTTGTCATTGTCATTGCCTGCGCCGACCCGGTCGAGTTCAATGGCCAGGATGGCGTAGCTGCGGTTGTTCAGAAGGACCACCGTGACGTCCGTCTGCTCGCGCACCATGCTCCACAGCGCCTGCACGGTATACATTGCGCTGCCGTCTGCCTGCAGTGCGATCACTTTCCGGGATGGCCGGGCGATGGCGGCACCCAGGGCTACGGGCAATCCCTGGCCGATAGCGCCGCCGGTGAGTGTGAGCCAGTCGTGGGGGGCAGCCCCCTCGGTCAACAGGTAGACCGCCAGGCCCCCGGTCACGCCCTCGTCGACGATAATGGCATTTTCCGGCAGCAGCGCGGCAATGGCGTTGCCGATCGCCTCGGCATTGAGTGGCGCATCGCCGGGAAGATCTGGCACGTGTCCACTGCGGACCACCGGCTCGCCATCCGCCTCGAGGCCTTGGGTAATGAATGCCAGCGCTCCGGCAATGTTTTCAGTCGCGCTCGCCAGGGTGACGATCTCGCAGCCCGGGGGTGTGAGCCAGCTTTCCTTGCCCGGGTAGGCGAAGAAGCTGACGGGCGCGGCGCACCCCACCAGTATCAGTTGTTCAAGTCCATCCAACGAGGCGGTGGCCTGTTCGGCAAAGTAGGGTAGGCGCTCCACCGCTACCCTCCCCGCGCCGCGCTGCAGTCTGGTCGGGAATGTCTGGCAAATAAGCCGCGCGCCGGTCGCAGCAGCAATGCGCCCGAGCGCGGTGAGGCAATCTTCGCGCAGGGCCCGGCCTCCGAGGAAAAACGCACGGGGCCGGTCGACCTGCAGCTCCTCGACGAGGCGACCCAGATGCTCCGGGTCGACAGTGGGCGTCACGGCCGGCGAAGCCACCGTCACGGGGGCGTTGCTCTGTTCCCAGGCGCAATCCGCGGGAGCGATGAGCGTCGCGATGCCGCCGTTGCCAGCGCGGGAAGCGCGTACCGCCTCTGCACCCAGCGCGGGCAGTGCATCGGCGGACGGCGCCACGTGAGACCAGCTGGATGTCCAGGCTGCCAGTCCCGGTAGGTCCGAGGTCAGCGGGGCGTCATACTGCAGGTGGTAGGTGGCGTGGTCGCCAACCACGTTGACCACGGCGGACCCGGCGCGACGGGCGTTGTGCAGATTCGCCAGACCATTGGACAGGCCGGAGCCGAGGTGTAGCAGGGTGAGAGCCGGGCGATCCGCCATGCGGGCGTAGCCATCCGCAGCTCCCGTGACTACGCCCTCAAACAGACACAGCACGGCGCGTATCTCCGGCGTCTCGCCAAGGGCCGAGACCAGCTGCATCTCAGACGTTCCCGGGTTGGCGAAGCAGGTGTCTATGCCGCTGTCGGCAAGGGTTTTCAGCAGGGTCTGTGCGCCGTTCATAGGGTTACACCGTTGTGGGCTGTCAAGTGAACACCAGGTGGAGTATCCGCGGCGGCATAGCCGTGTTCAAGTCCCCGGCCAGCAAATGCACTGACGCCACTTCAGAACGCGGCCCATCCTTTTTATCAAGTGGGTCAGCCGTTACCCTTAAATGGAGTAGCAGCGCCGGTGTTTCAGGCGCTGTGGTATGCGTTGGGAGACTATGTATGCTCGAGAGCATTATCCGAGATCCGAAGCGGCTAGAGGCGCTGAAGGGTCTGCGGGCTATTGATACACCGGTGACAGAGAACCCTTTCCCCCAGATCGTCCGTACCGTTGCCGACCTGTTTGACGTCCCCAACGCAGCAATTCACCTGCTCGACGAGGAAAACCAGTGGGTCAAGGCGCTGGTCGGCGAGAAGCTGGCCTGTCGGATAGAAGATAGCTTCTGCCAGTATGCTCTTGAAAGACACGACACCGTGTGGGTGATTCCCGACGCTCGCAGGCACGAGCTGTTCTGCAATCATCCTCTGGTCGCGGAAGGGAGAGTGCGTTTTTATGCGGCCGCCACGCTCGATACCAGCGACGGCTTCCGGGTTGGCACGCTGTGCCTGACCGCTCCCGAGCCGGCGGCGAATCTTTCAGATCTTGAACGAGACCGGCTGCGACAGTTCGCACTCATCGTCATTCAGACGCTCGAGCTGCGCAAGGATTTCCACGAGGTCCGCAGTGCGCTGGCAACAGTAACCGAGTTCAATAGTATTACGGGGCTACCCAATACGACCGCCTGTCTCCAGTGGGCGCTGCGGGTCAAAGAGCAGGTAGGTGATGATGCGCGGGTGGCACTGGTGCGGACACGGCTGGCAGAAACCGCAACAATAAAACAGTTTGCCGGGGAGACTGGCCTGAACCAGGTGCGATACCATCTGGCGAGGCGACTGAATGATAATCTGGATGATAGGGAAATGCTGGTCGACACGACCGACGGCGACTTGCTTTTTGTGCGCTATTTCCAGAACGTCAGGGATTTGCAGGATGAGCAGCGTGTGTTGAGCTGGGTGTCATGGCGCTGTGGCCAGGTGGACGCAGCGCTGTCCCGGCCTCTGAGTCTCAGTGACAGCAATTTCTATGTGTCCGCACGCTTTGGCCTGGCGACATTTGAAGCGGCACATGTCGAGCCGGCAAGCGCCATGGACGCGTCAAATATTGCCGTGGAAAAGGCAACTCAGGCAGGCTCCTCGCACGCAGTCTGGTACTCGCCGAGTTTCTCGGAGCATGTCCATTCCATGGTTACGGCTGAGCATGCCCTGCGTCAGGCGGTCGAGTTGCGGCAGTTCAGGCTCGCATTCCAGCCCGTGGTTTACCTCGATGAGTCCGCCGTGAGGGTGTGCGGCGCCGAGGCGCTGCTGCGCTGGCCTGACCAGTCGGGACCGCCACTCGGGCCAGACTTATTCATCCCCCTGGCAGAGCAGAAGGGTCTGATCAATGAGATTGGCCTGTGGGTGTTTGAGGAGGTCTGCGCAACGCTTGCGCGATGGCAGAAGCAGTGGCCAATCTGGATTTCCATCAACGTGTCCCCGCTGCAGTTGAGCGACTCAGCGTTGCCCGAGAAGTTTGGCGCTATTGCAGAGTCGGCAGGTATCGGGCGGGGCAAAATCAAGCTCGAAATTACTGAAAGTGCATTGAGCGGACAGTTTGAATCGGTGCGTGATATGTTGCTCCGTCTGCAGGCGCTGGGTTTTCCCCTGGCGCTGGACGATTTCGGCACCGGTCATTCTTCGCTGGGGCGCGTCGTACAGTTGCCGTTCGACTTCATCAGGGTCGACCGGGGCTTTGTATCCGACGCGCCCGGCGGCCCGGGTGCGGCAGTGGTGGCCTCGCTTGCCGATATGACTGCGGAGCTCGGCATGCAGCCCATCGCCGAGGGCGTGGAGACCCCGGAGCAGGAGCGTTACCTGCGCGACAAGGGCTATCGGCTGGCACAGGGCTTCAAATATGCCCGGCCGATGTTTGCTGATGCCTTTGAGGAATGGATGCGTCAGACAGTGGCAGGTCACCAGGGAGAGTCGCCGTGACGGATCCGCTTGCCTTATGCCTGAGTGCCCTATAGACTCCGCATCCCTGAAAAAGTGTGCCCGGCTGTTGGGCATTACTCCTTGCTGCACCGCCGCGTCGGGCAGCATTTACCCGTAAGGAGCTCGTCAATGCGACATTACGAAATCGTCTTCATGGTCCATCCGGACCAGTCAGAACAGGTGCCCGGCATGATCGAGCGCTACACTGGCACCATCACCAAGGATGGCGGTGCAGTACATCGTCTCGAGGACTGGGGTCGCCGTCAGCTCGCCTTCCCCATCAACAAGATTCACAAAGCACACTATGTGCTCATGAACGTAGAGGCCAGCAACGAGGCAATGGAAGAGTTAATCACCACCTTTCGCTTCAACGATGCGGTCATCCGCCACATGGTCATCCGCAGGGACCAGGCAGACACGGTAGAATCTCCTATCATGAAGGCGGAGAAAGAAAGCCGCGAGCGCAAGACGCGGTATGAAGAGCGCCAGTCCAGCGAGGGCGACAACAAGCCGGAGCGCACGGAAGAGCGTCCGGCCCGCAATGAAGAATCCGCTGACGCCTGAGTCCGCCCAACCCAATAGCAGGAGATCAAGTCATGGCGCGTTTTTTCCGTCGTCGTAAGTTCTGTCGCTTCACAGCCGAAGGCGTGAAGGAAATCGATTATAAGGATCTGGATACACTCAAGGCCTACATTTCCGAAACCGGAAAGATCGTGCCGAGCCGTATCACCGGAACCAAGGCCCGCTACCAGCGCCAGCTGTCTACTGCTGTCAAGCGTGCTCGCTTCCTGGCACTGCTGCCGTACACGGATTCGCATCAGTAAAACCGCTGCTCGCCGGCGCATTGCAGCGCCGGCCGGAGCGAGTCGATGAAGGGTCTGGCCAATTTTGTTATGAGTGGTCGCTACCGGGCGTTACTGGTGGCGATGGCCAGCTCCGGAAGTCTGTTGTTCTGCTGGATTGGCGCCGCGGTGACAGCGCTGGTCACTTTGCGCAGGGGGCCGGCGCAAGGTGCATGGGTTTTTATGTGGGCGTCGTTGCCAGCGCTTGTGGTAACGCGAATGTCTGGCGATACCACGCCCCTTGCACTTCTGGCAGGAACGTTCGTGCTGGCCGTGATTCTGCGTCTGTCGGTGAGTCTGGCACTCGCGGTTCTGGCCAGTGCGCTGGTGGGCATCATTACCGGTCTGCTGACGCTCGCGTTTGGCGGTGTAATGCTCGAGCAGCTGGCTGCGGTGTTTGCGGATTTTGTGCGCGCGCTACAGGAGGCCAATAGCGCGGACGGCGTGACATTGTTAGTGCCCGGCGTGACGCAACTGGCGGGGATGATTGGCGCGGCGAATGCGGCGCTGTCGGTGCTGTGCCTCATGCTGGCACGTTACTGGCAGGCAGCGCTTTACAATCCCGGGGGCTTCGCGAGTGAGTTTCGCGAACTGCGCTATCCGGTCGGCGTCATGGCAAGCCTGGTGGTCGGTGCACTGGCGCTCGCAAGCATGGGCCTGGTTTATCGCAGCTGGTCAGTGAACCTGCTGATCCCGGTGAGCGTCATCGGGTTCGCACTGCTGCACGCCTGGGCCGCGGTGAAGGGTCGAGGCAGCGTCTGGTTGACGGCCATGTATGCGGCGTGGCTGCTGTTTGATGCCGCCAAGCTGATGTTGGTGGGTCTGGCCGTGGTGGATGCCTGGGTGGACTTTCGGCGCCGCTGGCGGGGTATAGATAGTGATGATCGCGACGACGACATGTCGGGGCGGGACGATTGAGTGTAATTTGTGGTGGCGCCTTTGGCGCCATTATTCTGATTTTTCAGGGAGCTCTGCTCCCAGCATGTAGAGGATCGCAGAATGGAAGTCATTCTTCTGGAGAGCATCGGCAACCTGGGTGAACTGGGTGACAAGGTCGATGTCAAGTCGGGATACGGTCGCAACTTTCTTATTCCAAAGGGCAAGGCCGTACCTGCCACCGGCGAAAATGTTGCAGCATTCGAAGCGCGTCGCGCGGAGCTCGAACGCGCCGCTGCAGAAGCGCTGACAGCCGCACAAAAGCGTGCCGAGGCCGTGCAGGCACTGGGCACGATCACCATCGAGGCGAACGCCGGTGAAGAGGGCAAGCTGTTCGGCTCCATCGGTACCCGGGATATCGCCGATGCGGTCACCGCTGCCGGCTGCGAGATCGACAAGTCCGAAGTTCGCCTGCCAGAGGGCGCGCTGCGCGAGACAGGTGAGTTCGAGGTGGCAGTGCAGCTGCACGCAGACGTCATGGTGGACATCAACCTGGCAGTTGTGCCGGAGTAAGTCCGCTTTCCGGGCGGCGATATCGCCGCCCGGCCTTCAGCAGAACGGGGACTTGCGCTACGCTGTGCGGCCCCGTTTGCACCCAGGCGTTTCATGATGGATTCGGACTACACTGCCGCCGCGCTGTCACCATCCCGCCCGGACGATCGTGATCTCGCCCGCATTAAAATGCAGCCGCACTCTACGGAGGCGGAGCAGTCGGTGCTTGGCGGTCTGCTGCTGTCTGCAGACGGCTGGGACAGCGTCGCCGAGGCAGTCGCGGCCGAAGATTTTTACCGTCCGGACCACCGGCTCATTTTCCGCCAGATCTCGCGTCTCGCCGAGGCCGGCGACCCCGTCGATGTCATTACAGTTGCCGACAAGCTGCAGGCAAGCGGCGAGCTTGAGCAGGCCGGCGGTCTGCCCTACCTCACCGAGCTGGCACAGAGTACCCCAAGCGCATCCAATATCCGCGCCTATGCCCAGGTGGTCAGCGAGCGGGCCAATCTGCGTCGACTGATCGCCGTTGCCCAGGATATTGCGGAGAGCGGATTCAACCCTGAGGGGCGAAGTTCGGACGAGTTGCTGGATGAAGCCGAGCGGCGCATTATGCAGATCGCCGAACAGGGCCCCAAAGCCGGGGGGCCGCAAACCCTCAAGCCGCTTCTGCAGACCGCACTGGGTCGTATCGAGGAGCTGTTTCAGTCTGGTGGCGAGATTACCGGGCTGAGCACGGGTTACCTCGATCTCGATGGCATGACATCGGGACTGCAGCCCTCCGACCTGGTTATCGTGGCGGGGCGTCCCTCCATGGGCAAGACCAGCTTCGCGATGAATCTGGTTGAACACGCCACCCTGAACCAGGGTAAGCCGGTGCTGGTTTTCAGCATGGAAATGCCGGCGGATCAGCTGGTCATTCGCATGCTGTCCTCTATCGGTCGCATTAACCAGACCCGCATCCGCAACGGCAAACTCGAGCAGGAAGACTGGCCGAAGCTGTCCACGGCAGTGGGCAAGCTCAAGGACGCCAACCTGCTGATTGATGACACGCCGGCCCTGACGCCGACCGAACTTCGCAGCCGCGCTCGGCGGGTCGCGCGCGAGCATGGCGAGATCGGCATGATCATGGTTGACTACCTGCAGTTGATGCAGGTGGCTGGTTCCTCGGAGGGCCGCACCGCCGAGATCTCGGAAATCTCGCGCAATCTCAAGGCCATTGCCAAGGAGTTCAAATGCCCCATGGTGGCTTTGTCGCAGCTCAACCGTTCCCTCGAACAACGCCCGAACAAGCGCCCGGTAAACTCCGACCTGCGTGAGTCCGGCGCTATCGAGCAGGACGCGGACGTCATCATGTTCATCTACCGGGATGAAGTCTACAACGAGGAGACCCAGGACAAGGGCGTTGCCGAAATCATCATCGGCAAGCAGCGCAACGGGCCTATTGGTACCTGCCGTCTCGCCTTCATCGGTCAGTTCACGCGCTTTGAGAATCTCGCCCGCGGCGCTCAGCAGTCCTAGTGGGCCACGCGGTAAGTTCGGTAATGCTCAGCCGCAGCACAAGCGCTTTGGGCAAGGCGCGCGAGCGCAGGACTGGCCGTCGCCAATTCAAGCGAGTGCAACGCGGCCCACAGCGCTTGTGCTGTGGCCCTTCGGGAGTCGCTGTGCGGGCGCGACTCGGCGTTGCGTTTC
>Ga0102928_1000067_pt1 | contig 53508 bp, 41 predicted proteins | sample SalPonR1_B_D1_MG_FD_78504 | JGI IMG/M metagenome (GOLD analysis project Ga0102928, IMG submission 78504) | Salt pond soil microbial communities from South San Francisco under conditions of wetland restoration - Salt Pond MetaG R1_B_D1_MG | ecosystem: Environmental > Aquatic > Marine > Intertidal...
CAGGCGCTCCGGGAGCTTGAACCTGGCGATGCCCCGTTCCGACAGCCAGCTGCACAGGGCATCGAGGGTCGGCGGGGTCTGACCCTCCACGGGCACGACGCAGGCGCAGACCCGCTCAGCGAGAATCGGATCCGGATAGGCACAGACCGCCACTTCGGCCAGTCCGGGAAAACCCTCCAGCAGCGTGTCGATCTCGCTTGGCGATATCTTGGTGCCGCCGCGGTTGATAATGTCCTTGGAGCGGCCCACGATCCGATAATACAGCGCCGGTTCACCGCAGATTTCCACCAGATCGCCCGTGCGGAACATACCGTCGGCGGTGAAGACGTCATCGGCGGCCCCGTCGAAATAGCCATCAAACACCCCAGGACCTGCGATACACAGTTCGCCCGCTATCCCCGGCTGAGTGATCTCTACCCCCGTTTCGGGGTCGATGACACGGGTCATCAGCGTTTTGCCGTCGTCGCCTTCGAACGCCGTGTCCTTCACCCCGAGCCGGGGAAACAGTCTGGCCCGGTGCTCGGCGGAGGGTGCGTTCTGCGGCGTGGCGAACAGGCCAATGCCTTCGTTAGAGCCATAAAAATTGATAACCGGTTTGCCGTACTGCCCCTCGATGACCTCGATCATCGCCGGGGAGAGGGGCACGGAACCGGAGCCGACGGCGCGCAGGGCACTGAAGTCGAACTGCTCCCAGAGCTCGGGCTGCTGCGCCAGGCGGTTGAGCAGCGCCGGGGGTGCGATCGAGAAGTTGATGCGCTCCTGCTGTAGCTGCTGCAGGTAAATGGCGGGATCCAGCGGATGATGCAGCACCAGTGTGCAGCCGAGCAGTGCTGACGGAAACAGGAATCCGCCGAGCGCTGCCATATTGATGAAGGGGAAGGGTGCCAGCAGCCGTTCACCGGGCTGGTAGCCCCCGGCGTTCATGGTCAGTCGACCCTGGGTGATCCACATATTGTGCGATCGCGGCACACCCTTTGGCGTGCCTGTGGTTCCGGACGTCCAGCATAGCGTCACGATGTCGTTGGCATCGATCTGCGGCTGTGACCAGGTCTCGCTGTGGGTCGTTGTGCCTGCATTGAGATCCTGCACGATATCCCATACGCGCACGCCCGGCAGTGCATCCTGTGCCTGCTTGAGCAGCGGCACGCCTCGGCACTCGGTGAGCGTCAGCATGGCTTTCGGCTTCAGCGACCTGGCGAATTCACCGATTTCATGGCTGCCGTACTGCACCGCAATGGGCGAGATAATAGCCCCGAGTTTGCTCAACGCGTAATAAGCCAGCACCAGCTCGGTGATATTGGGCAGCTGCACCAGAACAGGGTCGCCGCGCTCGATGCCGACGGCGACAAGGGCAGAGGCGAGGGCACTGCTCGCTGCATCCACCTCGGCAAAGGTCATGCGACGTTGCGCCAGGCCGGTCAGCTCATGCTTGTTGGGCGGGTCTATCACCGCCTCCCGGTCGGGATGACGGGTCGCATTCGCCGCCAGCAGGCTGTGCAGGGTATCGTTACCCCAGAGGCCGCTCTCTGTCAGTGTTCTGATCCGTTCCTGGCTACTGGTTTGCATGTATCAGGCCTCGCAGGCGCGTTGGTATTCGGTTTCCAGTCTCGCCACCAGGGTGGCAATCGGCAGTATATCGGAGATCGCCCCAACGCCCTGGCCGGCAGACCAGACGTCCCGCCAGCGTTTGGCATCGCCCGCAGACTCGAGAATGTCGATCTCGCCGGCGGCGGGCATCTTGTCCGGATCATACCCCGCCGTTTTCAGGCTGGCGCGCAGCCAGTTGGCCTTGACGCCGGTAAGGGCGTCAGAGCAGACGATATCGGCACCGCTGGCCTCCACCACCATCTGTTTATACGCGGGGTCCGCCATGCTTTCCTCGGTGGCGATAAAGCGTGTACCCATATAAGCGTAGTCCGCACCCAGCACCTCGGCGGCGCGCACGGCGCGCCCGGTGGAGATGCCCCCGCCGAGGACAACAATGCCATCCCAGCTGCGGCGGATTTCTTCCACAAAGGCAAAGCCGGACTGCTGGCCCGTATGACCACCGGCGCCGGCGGCGACCAGAACCAGACCATCCACCCCGGCGCCGACTGCCTTGGCAGCCAGGCGGGCGTCGATCACGTCAGCCAGGACGAGACCACCGTAGGCATGAACGGCATCTACGGCTTCGCGCGGGCTGCCCAGCGCGGTTATCACAATGGGCGCCCTGTACTGAACGGCCAGTGCAAGATCGTCGAGACGGCGTGCGTTCGAGCGGTGCATCATGAGGTTCATGGCCCAGGGCGCATCGACGGATGCATCGACCTCGGTCGTGATGCGCTGCAGCCAGCCATCGAGATCGTCCAGAGTGCGCGCGTTTACCGAGGGAAATGTCCCCACAATGCCGGCCTTGCAGCAGGCGATCACCATATCGGGGCCGGACTGGAGAAACATGGGAGCCTGAAAAACGGGCAGGCGCAAACGCTCAAGGGGACTGGTCATGCGGCATCTCGCGAGGGGTCACTTGTGTTAACAGACCGGAAGTGTAGGTCACCGCTGTGCGTCAGGCAAGGATCGGCGAGGCTTCGGGCGTCTGCGGGACCATCACTTGCATAACAAAACCAGTTGCCTATAATCTGAACGCAAGGGCACCGGCCCGCTGCAAACATTCGGTGTACAGGAGGCGTCATGCACGCGCAACGCACACATCAGGAGTACCCGTCGGTCGAGCAATGCATCGGCGGAGCCACGCATTTTGCCGACGCGCCACAATGGATATACGCGCTCGACAACCCCTACCTGCACGGCGTGTATGCGCCGACTGTGGACGAGATGGATGTGTCCGGTCTGACGGTTGAGGGTGAGCTGCCGTCGGATCTCGAGGGCGCCTATTTCCGCAATGGCCCGAATCCTGTCTACCAGCCAAAGAATCGCTATCACCCCTTTGACGGTGACGGCATGGTGCACGGCGTTTACTTCCAGAATGGCAGGGCGTCCTACCGCAACCGCTATGTCGAGACTGAGGCGCTGCTGTCTGAACGCGCTGATGAACGCTCCATCTCACCCGGTGTCATGGGTCCGTTCGACTACTCGGTATCACCGTTTGGCATCAAGGACACGTCCAATACTGACGTGGTGTTCTTCAATGACCAGCTGGTCACGCTCTGGTACAACGCTGGCAACCCGTATGCACTGGACGGGCAGTCCCTGGAGACACAGGGCGCGTTTGATATTCCCGGACGTCGGCACCGCCGCCTGTCAGCGCATTCCAAGGTCGACTGGGCGACGGGCGAAATGCTGTTCTTCGACTATGGCGACGAGCCGCCATTCATGACTTACGGCGTTGCCGATCCTGCCGGCAGGCTCGTGCATGAGGCTGATATCGAACTGCCCGGCCCGCGACTGCCACACGACCTCGGGTTTACCCGCAATTACGCGGTCCTGCACGATCTGCCTTTTTTTCACAACATTGACGTGCTGCGCAAGCACCGACTGCGGGTGCTGACCTTCCATCGGGATATTCCCACCCGCTTCGGCATCATTCCCCGCTACGGCAAGGGCAGCGAAGTGCGCTGGTTTGAATGCGAGCCCTGCTACATCCTGCACACCAGCAACTGCTGGGAAGAAGGGGACTGGGTGGTGATGGACGGCTGCCGTTCCATCAACCCCATGCCCCAGGCCCAGGATAACGAGGGCGAACTCTCACACATGCTCGCTTACATGCGTCTCGAAGCGAACAATTATCGGTGGCGCTTCAATCTGAGGACCGGGGAAGTGCGTGAGGGTCCGATTGACGATCTCAACACCGAGTTCAACAAGACCAATCCGATTTTTCACGGTGAGAAAAGCCGCTTCGCCTATCATCAACGCATTCCGCTTCTGCATGAGGGCGGCCATACCCTGCGATTCACGGGTCTGGTGAAATATGACAACGAGACCGGCAGGCGATGGGAATATGACTATGGCAACGGCGTCTTCGGCAGCGAGGCGGTATTTGCGCCGCGGGTGGGTGCGGATAGAAGCGGCGCCGAAGACGACGGTTACGTCATCACGCTGGTGACGGACAGCAAGACCTGGAAATCCGATTGTCTGGTATTTGATGCGAAGGACATCGAGCAGGGTCCCGTCGCACGGGTCAACCTCCCGCACCGTGTCCCCTTCGGTTTCCATGCCACCTGGGTCAGCGGCGAGGAACTCTTCAGCGCCTGAATCCCGGCCGATAGATCGCCCTGCGGGCGCGTTCCATCGTGGCGTAACCTGCGTGTGGTTGGATGAGTCAATACAGAACGGGTCGAGTACTCCGGCCCTCACAGTCTACCGGGGGCCGTCATCGTCACTACCGTGAACACCACGTTGTCCACCCGTGCCAATTCCATCAATCGGGCACTGGACGAAGTTGGCGACAAGTGGTGCCTGCTGATCATTCAGGAGGTTTTCTGGGGTATCAACACCTTCAGTGGCATGCTTGAGGCGATTGGCGCGTCCCGCGGAGTTCTTTCCGACCGGCTGAAGTGGCTGCAGCGGGTCGGCTGTTTGCGCAAGGCCTTGCCGGCCGAGGGTAACCGTGGCGGCAGCTATCGCCTGACGCGCAAGTCCATTGACCTTTATGACAGCGCCATGATGGCCGTCGAATGGGAGCGCAAATATTACCGCAAGCCCGCGCTGGATGCTGTAAAGCTGCTCCACAATCGCTGCGGCAAAGCATTTTCACCGCGAATGCAATGCAGAGAATGCAGGCAGTCGGTGGACGGTCGCCAGGTGTCCTACCTGGCAGGACCTGGCGCAACGATGGACGAGCGTGAAAAAAAGGTTCGCCGTCGCTCGTCCATCTCTGTTGATGACGTACCGAGCGAGCGCAGCGTGTATCGTAACCTGATCAATATCGTGGGAGATCGCTGGACCGCCAATCTGATATCGCTGGCATTCCACGGGCATCACCGCTTTGAAAGCTTCCACAGGGAACTGCCGGTTGCCACCAACATTCTCTCTGACCGCCTGCGTCTGCTGGAGCAGGAGGGCGTCTTTGGTAGCCGCGCCTATCAGCAGCGTCCGCGTCGCTTCGAATACTACCTGACAGAGAAGGGCTGGGACCTTTTCCCTTACTTCGTCACGCTGCTGCAGTGGGGCGATAAATGGTGTGATACCCCGGGGCACGGACCACCGATACTTCTGCACCATGACAGCTGCGACAGGCCGCTGAGCGGCGACGTTGTCTGCAGCCACTGCGGTGAGGCACTGAGAGCCTACAATGTCAGGATCACACTGACCTGACCCACCGGCCCGAGATAGTGACGGGAAACGGCTGTCGCTCTCGCCAGTTGTATAAACAGATCTGTAAACTGCAGCGCTCAGAACTTGCGCCAGACACTACCGGAGGAATACCGTGACTGATTATTTCCAGAAGCATGCCGACCTGCTCGACAAGGCGCTTGACGCCTGTGCCAGGCGTTATTCCTGGAGCGCCTGGCCTGAAAATCCAAGCAGCAAAATCCACGGCGAAGAGAAACCCGCCGCTGGCAAGGCAGCATTCGAGTCGCAGCTGCAGGCCGATTTTCCGCTGGACCAGCCAGGCACGACAGGACACCTTGGCGCGGAAGTTTCACCCTACACTCGAGAGCCCCTGGGCGTTCGCTATCCCGCCACGGATGTGCCAGTACTCTATGAGGCCATCCGCAGGGCGCAGCCAGCGTGGGCCCAGGCGTCTCCGCACGAACGCGTTGGTGTCTGCCTGGAAATTCTGCAGCGCTGTGGCGACAATCTGTTCGAGAACGCACACGCCACGATGCATACCTCCGGCCAGTCCTATGTCATGGCGTTCGCCGGCAGCGGCGCCAATGCACTCGACCGCGGCCTTGAAGCGCTCGCCTATGCACACAAGGCCATGGCGGATGTACCCGGAGAAGCCCGCTGGCAACGCCAGTTCGGTCGCGACGGCGTTGCCGACCTGCACAAGCACTACCGTCTCATGCCCCGTGGTGTGGGAGTGGTGATCTGCTGTGCCACTTTTCCCCTTTGGAATACCTACCCGGCGCTGTGCGCGTCGCTGGCAACCGGCAATCCCGTGGTGCTCAAGCCGCATCCAAGCGCCATCCTGCCGGTTGCGCTGGTTGTCAGGACCTGTCGCGAAGTACTCGCTGACGCCGGTTTCGATCCGAACCTGGTATCACTGGTCGCCGATGAACGCGACGCTCCGGCAACCATGTCGTTGCTGGAGCAGCCGGAAACGGCCATTGTCGACTTCACCGGCAGCCCCGCCTTCGGCACCTGGCTTGAGCACAATCTGCCGGGCAGGCTTGTCTACACCGAGACCGCGGGCTGCAATTCCGTGGTTCTTGAATCTACCGACGATCTCACGGCGACAGCACGTGCGATCGCCCAGTCCTTGTGCCAGGCCTCCGCGCAGATGTGCACCAGTGTGCAGAACATCCATGTACCGGCAGAGGGCGTTCGCGTCGGCGGCCAGCGTATTGGCGTGGATGCGGTATCGCAGGCGCTGGTGGAAGCGGTGGACTTCTGGCTGGCGGAGCCGCGACGCACGGCAACGCTTTGTGGCACGCTGTTTGACGACAATGTGCAGGCTACCATCGATCGCTACCGCGAAAAAGCCGCCACGGACGCGATGATCCTGCGCGACTCTGCGCCCTATACACATGAGGAATTCCCCGGGGCGCGCACGGCAACGCCGCTGATCATCGCCGTCGATCCGGCGCAGCGGGACTGGTATCGGCAGGAGGTTTTCGGCCCTGTGTCATTTGTGATTACCAATGGTTCGCGCGAAGATTGCCTGGCCGACGCCACCGGCAATGCGCAGGAGTGCGGCGCGATTACATCGCATGTCTACACGACGGATGATGCCTTCATGCAGCAGGCCATTGATGCCTATCATGCTGCAGGGGCCTCCGTGGCCTGCAACCTGACCGGAATGCCGATCAATTTTGCCGCCGCCTATTCCGACTACCACGTGACCGGACTCAACCCGGCGGGCAATGCCTGTCTTGCCGATCTGGCCTTTGTTGCCCAGCGCTTTCGTATTGTGCAAAGCAAGGTGATGGCATAAGGGCCGCTAAGGTCATGCACGAGTAGCCAATGGCGTGACAAGTGGCGCCAGGGCGCTACACTGTCGGCGTTATCGAAACATCACAGCGGAGGAACAGCCGTGCAGCAGGCACTCGCCACCATGCTGACCATGCAGAACGCCATGAATACCCGTGTCCATCCCGACTGGCGGAACCAGGGTTTTGCCTGGTACCGCGCCCTGTGGATCGAGTGCGCCGAGCTGCTCGACCACTACGGCTACAAATGGTGGAAAGCACAGCATCCCGACATGCCACAGGTACAGATGGAGGTGGTCGATATCTGGCACTTCGGACTCTCGGCACTACTGGTTGAGAATTGCGATATTCCCTCTCTCGCCGCGCAGCTGGACGCACAGATACGGGCGCATGACATCGCCGAGCCGGACCTGCGTCTCGCCACTGAAAACCTCGCGCGTGATACGCTGGCGTCCCATGCCTTTTCGCTAACTGCCTTCCTCGACGTGATGCACGCCGCCGGCCTCACGCTGGATGCGCTGTACGCTGCTTATGTCGGCAAGAACGTGCTGAATTTCTTCCGTCAGGATCACGGGTATCAGGAAGGGCGCTACCGCAAGGAATGGCGGGGGCGCGAAGACAACGAGCACCTGCACGAGCTGCTGGCGAATCTCGACAATGCCAGCCCGACCTTTCCCGACGATCTATACGCCGCGCTGTCGCAGCGCTATCGCGAAGCTGCCTGACCACGCGCCGTGTCGTCGCACGATCTTGAGGCCTTCTCCACTTCGGCACTGGCGAAGCGCCTCCAGCTTCCCATACAGCAGCTATTCGCCACACTGCGTGATTACGGCTGGATAGAGCGACGCGCGGACACCTGGACACTCACACCCAAAGGGGAATTTGAGGGTGGTCAGTATCACACCAGCAAACGCTATGGCCGCTATATCGTCTGGCCCTCCTCGCTGGCGGAACATCCTCTGCTGCTGGCGATAGAATCTAACCAGCGCATTACCGGGGCCGCATTGTGCCGCTACTATCCGCACCTGCGACCGCGAGAGGTCAACCGCGCATTGGCAGAGCTTGGCCTGCAGCAGCATACGCTGATGGGATGGGAGCTGACGCCGCTGGGCCGGCACTTCTCGGGGCAGCAGGAAGAAAGCGATGATTCGGGCTCGCTGTATGTGAGCTGGCCACATGAAATCATCGACGACCCCGTGGTGCACCGCGAGCTGAGTCGTCACTCGGCGCACGGTTCATCACCTGTACCTGTAGACGACAGTATTGCACCGGACCTGTTCTCATCGCCTGCGCAGGCAGGGGCGCAAGGTTACCCTGCGGTGGACGGACACTGTCTCACTACGCCTCTGCAGATGCAGGTCTGCAACTGGCTCTATCTGGCACAGCTCGCACATGCGCATAGACGCGACTTGCCCACAGAGGAAGAGCTGGTCGCTGATTTCTACCTGCCGGCTGCAGCCGTCTATATTGACTGCTGGGAGGAGAACGTTCCCGCTACGGAGCTGAGTGGACGCCTGCGCAAACGGGAGTGCTACGACGAGCTCAAGCTGCGCTATCTCGAGGTCAACGCGCGTGACGCGGAGCGCCTCGACGAGGTAATCGGCCGTCGCCTGCTCGCCTATGGTGTGCGTTACTGAGTAGGGTCCGGGCGGACGCGCTCATTGATCGCCGTGGCGAGGTGCACGTCGCGCTCGGTAATACCGCCGGCGTCATGGGAAGTAAGGGCAATGGACACGCGGTTGTACACATTGCTCCATTCCGGGTGGTGGTCCATGGCCTGGGCGATCAGGGCGATGCTGCTCATAAAGCCCCAGGCCGCTACAAAATCGTCAAATTCGAGTTCACGCACGAGCATCTTGTCCTTGCGCTCCCAGCCGTCGAGTCGCGCCAGCGCAGTGGTCAGTTCCGCGTCATTCAACAGTGCCATCAGGCTATTCCTTGTGCATACCGGGTTGATTCAGCGGCGTCTCAGCAAGACGCCACATTCCATGTGCTCAGTGTAGGGAAACTGGTCGAACAAGCCAAAACGCGTCATATCGAACTGATCCCTTAGGCCCATAAGGTTGTCGCGCAGCGTCTGCGGATTGCAGGATATGTACAAAATATTGCGAAAACGGCTGACCATATCGAGCGTTGCCGCATCCAGGCCAGCTCGGGGGGGATCGACAAAGACGCTGTCCAGCCGGTAGGTATCCAGCGCCTTCGGCAGCACCTGCAGACGACGGAATTCGCGCTTTCGGGCCAGGGCCTGGGAAACCTCCTCCGCAGAGAGCCGTATGATGTGGGTATTTTCGATCGCGTTGTCTTCCAGGTTGTACTGTGCGGCGCGGGTAGACACCTTGGACAGCTCTGTGGCGATAACGGCACCGAAATGGCGTGACAGAGGCAGCGTGAAGTTACCATTGCCGCAGTACAGCTCCAGCAGGTCACCGCCAAGCGTCGACGCACAGGCACTGGCCCACTCAAGCATCGCCGTATTGACCAGGGCGTTGGGCTGCGTGAAGGCCTGTTCGTACTGGCGATAGCGATAGGGCCTACCATCGACCGTGAGCGTTTCGGTCACGTAGTCGCTGCCGATCACGGTCTTGCGCTTGCGGCTGCGCCCGATGACGGACACCTCGAGCGCTGCTGCCAGCTGCTGTGCCTGAATTTCCCAGGCGTCGTCCAGCGGGCGGTGGTACACCAGCGTTATGAGAGTTTCCCCGGCGAGCGTTGACAGGAACTCCAACTGGAATAGTTTCCGCCGCAGCTCAGGCGAGGCTTTTATGCGTAGCATAAGCTGCGGCATCAGCTCTTGTATCGGCGCACAGGCGATCGGGAACGCATGAATCGGCACCGGAATCCGCGGTGCATCCGGATGAAACATCGCGTAGAAGCTGTCCTCTGCCTCGTGCCAGACGCGGAATTCTGCGCGCATGCGAAAGCCCTCGGGCGCAGAAGGGAAAACCACGGGGGCTGGCAGCGACAGCTCAGAGAAAAGATGAAGCGTCTTTTCAACCTTGCGTTCAAGCAAACGATCGTAGTCGGCAATAGGAGGATTATCGTGCTGCATCGTCAGACTCAAAGGCAGTTTGGAGGCTTCGGCAGGCCTGCGATCTTGCTCGCGAGCTTCGCCGGCGAGCCCGGGAACAGGCGCAGGAGGTAGAGGCTACTGCCTTTTTCCCGGCCCAGCTCTAGGGCACAACTCTTAACCAGCGGGCGCATGGAGGGCGAGCTGTCGTAGCGTTTATAATAGCGCCTCACCAGGTCGATAACTTCCCAGTGCGCCGGCGTCAGCGTGATATTTTCCCGCGCGGCCATCATCCGGGCCGCCTCGGGGTTCCAGGCATCCAGGTCGCGCAGAAATCCGTCGGCGTCAACCGCAGGGGGGAGGGTTTCCACCGGATCAGAACCAGGCCCGATGACGGCTGTGCTGCTCAGTCAGCGCGATGAGACCCGCGATATCAATCGGCGTGATTGACCGGGCACACTGTTCAGAAAGCCCGCGGCCGGCGAGATCATCGTCCAGCACATGCAGCGCGACGCCAGCTTGTTCCCACTTTTCATGCCAGCCGCCTGCCACGGACGCGATCCATGCGCCGTGCCCCACGAAAACAACGGCGTCACAAGCCGTCAGCTGGCTGACGCAGCGCTGACAGTCCGCATGGTCTGGCAGAAGGTTGACTGTGTGCAAGGTCATCGTCAGAAACTCAGAATATGATCACAGCGTGCATGCAGCTCGCGTATGGCATCGGCGTCGACCGCTTTCACAAAGTGGGGCAGGTCATGCGACAGACCATATGCCGATAATGCGACCGCATCGGCAAATACCTGATCAATGTCATACAGGGGCATGGAATCAATCATGCGTCGAAGGTCACGGCGCCCCACGCGTTGACAATCTGCGCCGGGGGCCAGTTGCAAAACCCCTGCACCACTGAACAGAACGCTTACAGGCTGATCAAAGGCTGCATAGGCGAGAACCGTATCGACTCCGGCCCGGGCCAGGCTGGCGCCCAATGGCGCATGCTGGAGTACGAAAAGAAGCTGTTTTTTCTGCACGTGCCTGTCAGCCTCCAAAGGTCAGCACGCGATCCGCTGCGTGGGTTGCCGAGATCAGCTGTCCAAGGCCGCCGATCCTGAAACCCTCAGCCAGCGTGGGGTGAAGTTTGCTGTCGGACGGAAGCTCATCCGTACCGGCAACACCACGCTGTATCGCGGATGCCACGCAAAGCACCAGTTCGACGGCATGATCTGCAGCCAACCGCTGCCACTGGCGCTGTATTGCGATCTCGTCCTGCGGCATGCACAGTGTTGCGAGACCAATTGTTGTCGCGGCGTCGGAGAAAAATACCGTGTCCAGCTGATGACCTCTGCGGATGATCGCGTCGGCGACGCGCACCGCAGTCAACAGGCATTGCCCGTCGGACGGAGAGGATAGCGCAAGCAGGGTATATTGCATGGTGGGGAGTATAGACAAAAAAACCCCGGCCATGGCCGGGGTTTACAGGCTAGTTGGCGTTGCTATCAGTCATCACCACCGAGTGCCGTCAGCAGATGAAGCATGTGAATGAACAGGTTGTAGATGTTCAGATACAGACCGACCGTAGCGCGTATGTAATTGGTCTCACCGCCGTGAATGATACGGCTGGTGTCGAACAGGATCAGCCCGGACATGATCATGATGACCGCAGCTGAGATCGTCAGCGACAGTGCCGGTATCGCGAGGAAGATATTGGCAATCATCGCCACCACCGCCACGATCAGACCGACCATTAGGAATCCGCCCATGAAGGAGAAATCCTTGCGTGTGGTCAGGGCGTACGCAGAAAGACCAAAGAACACCACGGCAGTGCCACCCAGCGCCTGCATGACCAGGGCGGGCCCATTCGGCATTGCCAGGTAATGACTCAGCATGGGGCCAATCGAGGCACCCATCACGCCGGTGAAGGCAAAGATGGCGGGCAGGCCCTTTGCCGTATCGGCCATTTTGTGGACAACAAACAGCAGACCAAAGCCGACGAGTGTAAGAATCAGACCCGCCCCTGCCGGAAGTCCCATAGCCATGGAGATACCGGCGGTAAACGCGCTGAAGAGTAACGTCATGCCCAGTAGCATGTAGGTATTCTTCAATACCTTGTTTGTGCTGACAGCATTGTCAACACCACTGCCTGCCACGTTGTAGACACTTCTATTTTCCATCACTGACTCCAGATTGTTACTGAATTCGGACAAACCGACTGATGCTGGCCATCCGCCTTTGAGACACCGCTGATGAACGGCAGTTCCCGACGACCTGTCGCCCGGGGCAGCACCGCTGTGCGTCCCTGCGTCTGGCTTTAGGCTGAAAGGATAGCAGGCTTTAGCGTCTGCTGACATCCATTTGGCGGCGTGACTGGCCGATTCCGCGTACCCGATTGCGGTACAGTGGACCGGTGACGTATTGTAAAAGGCCATTCCCTGAACGATGGTCAAGCCCATGTTTTCACAATTCACGTCGGTACAGACCGCGGCAGCAGTTTTTCTCGCTTCCCTTACGCTGATTTTTCCTGCGCTCTGCCACTCGCAGGGCTCCGCAGACGGCAGGGACGTTTCGTACACCGTCGACGGCCAGAGCTACGAGGGTTATTTTGTGCCTGCGACCGACAGTCGCGGCCTTGTTCTGTTGATTCACGACTGGGACGGCCTGACGGCCTATGAAAAGCGTCGGGCAGACATGCTGGCAGATGAAGGTTACAGCGTTTTTGCAGTCGATCTGTTCGGGGAGGGCATCCGCCCCGAGAAAGTAGAAGATCGACGCCAGCATACCGGTGAACTCTACCGGGATCGCGACAAGATGCGCGCCATCATGCGCGGTGCACTGACCGCAGCGGGCGGGGAGGGCGCCGATACGGACAACGCGGTTGCCGCGGGCTACTGCTTCGGTGGTGCAGCGGTTCTCGAGCTTGCGAGATCAGGCGCGGCGTTGCGCGGTTTCGCCAGCTTTCACGGCGGTCTCGGTACGCCTCAGGGCCAGGGTTACGGCGATGTCGCCGGCGAGGTTCGTATCTATCACGGCACCGCTGACTCTGCGGTGACCATGGCGGATTTCGCCGAACTCGCAGAGCGCCTTGAAGCCAACGATATCCCTCATCAGATGATCAGCTACGGCGGTGCACCGCACGCGTTTACCGTGTTCGGGAGTGACCGCTACCGCGAGGACGCAGATCAGCACTCCTGGTCCTCCTTCATGGCGTTCCTGGAGGAGCGCCTGCGGGGGTAGCTTAAAAACGGCTAGCTTACAGCCCGCTGCCGCCCGAGACGATCTACCGCCCAGCTCTGCTGGGCCATCCCCCTTGCCTCGGCGATCTCTGCCTCGGGAATGTTGGCGATGACGTGATCCTCCAGGGGATCGTCATGGAAGATATACAGGCGTGAGGCAAGCTGGGCAAAGGGCAGCGATGCTTCGCCGAAACGCTCACCGTGGCCCTGGGTCGAGACAACCACGCCATTGCCCCAGTCCTGACCGCTATCATTGTTCGGGTTGAAAAAGTACGCGCGCATCACCTGTTGCTGGTCCAGCGCAACGCGTACCAGCGTTACCGCATGCCATCCAATAAAGCAGGCCTTGCTGTCAGTGATGGCAATACCCGCCGGTTGCGGATGGATTACCGGCTGGTTGCCGTTGAACATGGGGTGGAAGCTGCAGTAGAAGCGACGCAGGAAGGAATCATAGTCAAACAGGGCGCCGGTGGCGACGTCGACTGCGATGACGAAGTCGCGCCCCACCCACCAGCCGTGGAACTCGGGATTGATCCATCGATGTGGATCCTCACGGCGGTCGCTGCAGAGTCGTCCCATTTCACTGTAGACGCGGTCCAGGTGCGGAACCAGAATCATGGACACTGGATCCGTGTCCAGCGGAACCTGACTCACCAGGCCCGCAGGCAAGCCGTTGGAATCGATGGTGACCCCTTCAAAATGCATCTGGATATTGTCATAGCGCGCAGCCTGGGCGATGAGATGCATCAGGTAGTCTGGATCGTTGTATGCCCACATGGAAATTGCGCGCGCCGATTGGCAGGTCGGGTTGTTGCCCTGACCGACCCCGAGCGGCAGACCGAGAAGATTGATCACGCCGGCGAGAAGGTGAACCCGCGGCGGCTGCGCGGTGCCAAACACCGCAGACAGCCGCTGCGCGTTATCCGCCGACAGCACCAGGCTGATCTGCCGCCACAGACTGGGCGCCAGAGGGGCAGAATAGAGCAGCCCCCGTTCGAGCAGCATAGCCAGCCCGTAAACCGCCTGTGCGGTCTCCAGGTGAATGGCCTCACGGATGAGAGCCGTCACCAGCTCGTTGTAGGTAGCGAACACGTCCAGACCGGTACTGCTAAGGCCAAGCGCACCCGGCACCAGCGGCTCCTGATCGTTGTCCAGCAACCAGCGCACGAATGCGGCGTGATAATCCGAGCACAGACCGACATCGTGCATCGCCCGGGCAAAGCCGCTCGCTTCCTGCTGCAGCGAGGCATTGTCCATTGCCGCCAGCCGATCCCGGTAAACCGCAACCCCTGGATCATCCTGACATCCCTGAGTGGGTCCGAACAGGGCGCTCGTGAGTCGATCGGCGCCCAGCCTGGCCTCGCCGATATCCCCTCGCGGCTGCGACAGTACCAGGGCAATCTGCGTGATCATGGCTCGCACGTGACTCACCTGAATTGGTCGCTGGGCGAGAATACGCCAGATTTCGTCGATCAGACTGCCAAGAATATCCTCGAAGCCGACGTGCTCGAGGATATAGCGGAACAGTCGGTCGATAGCCGGAGCCAGGTCGCCAAGACGCACGCGAAGCGTTTCGTCGCCGGCGTCAAACAGCCGATTGAGATTGAGCGCCAGCATCTGCGTGAGAAAGTGGCGTGCAATCTCAGGTGAAATACCCGCATGCTCGTGTTCACCCCGGGCGACGGACAGCAGGCGCAGGTGACTGATGCTGTCCAGCATGACCGTCGTCGGCCCCCCGGATTCAAGCGTGCTTTTTACCAGCGACGGCAGCAGCGATCCCGGAGCATCCCAGTCGCTGCCGGCAAACAGCCCCGCGCAGTCCAGCGCTGCGGCACGCCGGTAAAGTCGCTCGGCACCATCCTCCAGCGCAAGCAGCTCTGCGGCGAGTTCAAGCACCGGTTTCTGACAGCGCGGTCTGGTGACCGGACCAGCCTGCTGCAGCCGCGCGACGGCGTTATCGAATTCCTCCTCGAGGCGCTGCACGTCAATGCCGCCTGCCGAGCTCATGCGGGCCGCCCGCTGCGCTTGTAAAACATAGGATTCAATCTCTCTTCGCTATCCGATGATCGGCGACTGTTAAACGACGCGCTTCCGGCGTCGTGTCGCGGCAACAGTATGGGTCAAGTCCACCGCCATTGGGAACCGTGGCAAACGCGGACGCAATGTGCATGGTGTACCATCGGGCAGTAATCGAGGGGCCATGCCACCCGATTCAGTGATTCATCATCCTGTGGGGCTGCCCCGACAGCGGGAGCAAACATGAGCGTTTTATTATCAATTCTTGACCTCGTGCGGGTGACGCAGGGCAGTGATGCGGCAACGGCGCTACAGCGTGCCGCAGACCTTGCGCGTCACGCCGAAACTCATGGTTTTCACCGGCTATGGTATGCCGAGCACCATAACATGCCGGGCATCGCCAGTGCCGCGACAGCATTGTTGATAGGGCATGTGGCGCAGGCAACGCGCGCTATACGGGTCGGTGCCGGCGGTATCATGCTGCCGAATCACGCTCCGCTGGTTATCGCAGAGCAGTTCGGCACGCTCGCTCAGCTGTATCCGGGGCGCATCGACCTGGGCCTCGGCAGGGCACCGGGAACCGACCAGGCCACGCTGCGCGCGCTGCGGCGCAGTCCAGCATCGGCAGACACATTTCCGGATGACGTCCTCGAACTGCGCGACTATTTCTCGAATAACGCCGCAGACCAGCGAATACAGGCGGTGCCGGCAGCGGGCACGCAGGTGCCGCTGTGGATACTCGGATCAAGCACCTTTGGTGCCGCAGTTGCCGCGGAGTTCGGGCTGCCCTACGCCTTTGCATCGCATTTTGCACCGGCGCAGCTGCACCAGGCTCTGCGTGTCTACCGCGAAAACTTCAAGCCATCCGGGCAGCTGCAGCGGCCTTACGCCATGGTGGGTGTGAACGTGATAGCGGCAGACACTGATACCGAAGCGCGGCGGCTGGCGACGACCCAGCAGATGTCTTTTGTCAACCTGATTCGCGGCACGCGCGGGCTCAGCCAGCCGCCAATCGACTCCATCGAGGACTACTGGACGCCGGCGGAGCGCGCCCACCTGCAGCAGATGCTGGCCTGTTCCGTGGTGGGCGATGCGGCGTCAGTGGCCTCCGGTCTACAACGACTGGCGGCCGAGACCCAGGCGGACGAGCTCATGCTGGTAAGCGACATCTTTGACCATAAGGCGAGGCTGCATTCGCTGACCCTCACCGCGAGGAACTGCAGCAGGTCCGGGCTCGACAGTAGCGGGAGCGCAGTAGACCTTGCCATGGCTCCCGGCGGTGTCAGGACCGCGTGAACGACCGCCATTCCCGGGCCTGACGTGGCGACCACGGGAATGAGGTGGGCGGCGCAGGCGTGTCTGTTTTATCAATCGCGTCGGTAACGTCCGACCAGGCGATTCATTCCCTTGATGTGTGGCTCCACTTTCGCCAGCAGTTCCCACAGCGTGAGTCCCTCCTCTAGCGGCGTGTCGGTGTCCAGGGCAAGCAGCCAGAAATAATAGCAGTGCTCACCGTGTCCCTCCGGAGGCATGGGGCCACCGTAGCCCAGATTGCCGAAATCGTTCCTGCCGACGGTGTAGTCATCGCTTGCCTTGTCCAGCGAGCTGACGCTTCCGGGAATGTTGTAAAGCACCCAGTGCGCGAATCCGTAGGTGCCCTGACCGCTTACAAGCGGCGCATCCGGATCATGGCATATAAGGGCAAAAGACCGGGTGCCCGGGGGCGCATCACGCCACGACAATGGCGGGGAAATATCGTCACCCTCTCCGGTGTAGGTGGTGGGGATGTCGTTCCCCTGCCCGAAAGCGGAACTGGTAAGCTGCAGCTCGGATAGCGCAAAGCCCATGCCGATACACTCCTTGAAAGAACCTCCCCAGAGTATAACCGCGGACTCCCCGGGATGAGCAAGCGGCCTGTCGGTTTGCGCGAGCGTGCACCAGCTCCGCCTTCTGCGACCGATCATGCCTGATCCGTGACGATGGGCTGCATTCTTGGTTTCACCGTGACCTGTTTAGGGTCCTCTGCTATCTTTTTTCTATGATGCCTGGCGCGCCGCCGCCGCAGATGGCGTCCTGTGGAATGGATGTGTCCGGTCCGTGCCAGCACCGCATGAGGGGTTTGTAGACCACGCCCTTGAATCAGCGACCAGCATCCCAAGGTCTTCTTATCGGGGGAGACTGTGCGTTGACGAGAGACGCCAATGCACAGGATCACTGCGATCGGTTTCAACAGACAGGCTGCTGCGCAGGGACGGGCGTGCAGCAGAGGTTCTCGAATTGGAATTTGAATGAGGAGGCCATGTGCGCTATTGCGACGACTTTCCCTACGATGTAAAGGAACAGCGACATCGCGAAATCACGCTATCGGACGGGACGCGGCTCGCCGCGCGAATCTGGCTGCCGAACCGGGCTATGGACACGCCTGTACCCGCAATCCTCGAATACATTCCCTATCGCAAGAATGACCGGACGGCCTGGCGAGATTCGCTCATGCATCCTTACTTCGCAGGTCACGGTTTCGCCTCTGTGCGCGTTGATCTGCGCGGCAGCGGCGATTCGGACGGCGTTCTTGAGGACGAGTATCTGCAGCAGGAGCTCGACGACGGGGTAGAGGTGCTGCAATGGCTCAGTGAGCAGCCCTGGTGTAGTGGCCGTGTTGGCGTTATCGGTATCTCCTGGGGTGGTTTCAACGGACTTCAGCTGGCTGCGATGCAACCGCCCGAGCTCGGCGCTGTTATCAGCGTATGTTCCACTGACGATCGCTATGCCGACGACGTGCATTACATGGGCGGTTGCATGCTCGGCGACAATATTTCCTGGGCGGCGCAGATGTTTGCCTATAACGCGATGCCCCCGGATCCGGTGAATGTTGGTGAGCGATGGCGGGACATGTGGCTACAACGGCTTGAGGCCAACGAGCCTTGGCTGCTCAACTGGATGCAACACCAGCAGCGGGATGACTACTGGCGCCATGGCTCCATTTGTGAGGACTGGTCGCGGGTTCACACTCCGGTCATGGCCGTTTCGGGGTGGGCGGATGGATACTCCAACGCTGTATTCCGCCTGCTGCAGAATCTGCAGGGGCCAAAGCAGGGCCTGGTCGGTCCCTGGAGCCATAAGTACCCGCACATTGGCGAGCCGGGGCCTGCAATCGGGTTTTTGCAGGAATGTGTTCGCTGGTGGCGGGAGTGGCTCGCCGGCGAGGATACCGGTGTCATGACCGAGCCGATGCTTCGGGCCTGGATGCAGGACAGCGTTCCGCCGGTGACCCGCTACGCACATCGTCCCGGGCGCTGGGTAGGCGAGCATGAATGGCCTTCCCCGGCGGTAGAGAATCAGGCGTATTACCTGCGGCCCGGTTACCGCCTGTTGCCGGAAACAGAAGCCGGGGCGGGGGCTTCGGCCAACCCCGACGGCAAGCCGTTCATTTCCGTAAAATCACCTCTGAGCACCGGCCTGTTCGCGGGCAAGTGGTGTTCTTATGCAGCGACCCCTGACCTGCCACATGACCAGCGGCAGGAGGATGGCGGTGCCCTGACGTTCGACAGTGACCCGCTCGAGGCAGACATGGAAATCCTCGGCGGGCCTGAACTGGAGCTGGAGTACGAGGCCGACACAGCGGTGGCGATCGTTGCGATACGGCTGTCGGATATTGACAGTGATGGTCGGGCGACGCGGGTAACCTACGGCGTCCGTAACCTGACTCATGGCGATGACAATCACACGTCGCCAGCGCCGATCGCCATCGGCGAGCGCCGCCGCGCCCGCATCCGCCTGAATGACATCGCCCAGCGTTTCCCGGTGGGGCACCGGATCCGGGTGGCGATTTCCACGAGCTACTGGCCTCTGGCATGGCCGGCGCCCGAGCACGGCAAGCTGAAGGTTTTCACCGACACCTGCCGGCTCAATCTGCCGGTGCGCCAGCCGCGGGAGACTGACGCGGCCATCGGCTTCGAACAACCTGAGTCTGCCCGCCCGCACAGGGTGGAGCAGCGCGGGACGGCTGACCACAACTGGCACGTCGTGTACGATCTGGCGGCCGACCGCCACACCCTCATTGTCACCGACGACAACGGGCTGCAATATCTAGCCGACGCCGATCTGCTGCAAAGTGACGCAACCGAGGAGCGCTACTCCTCGATTTCGGACGACTATGGCTCCATCGAGGCCGAAACGCAGTCGCGCAGGATGCTGATGCGCGGTGAATGGCATTGTGTGACGCAAACCCGCATACGGGTCACGGCCGATGCGGCCTATTTCTACCTGGTCGCCGAACTAGACGCCTGGGAGGGCGACACACGCATCTTCAGCCGTAACTGGGACACGCGTATTGCGCGGCAGTGTGTATAACATCACGCAACGTGGCACAGACGCCGAGGCTCCATCAATTGAGCATTCAACGTGTCCGCTGCGAATCCTTTCCCAGGGCACGGAAAATCCAGATAAAAAAGTAGGGCGCAAAAATAACGACGAAGAGGGTTATCGAGGTAATGCCGCCAAGCACCCCGATGCTGATCGCTTTCTGCGCGCCAGAGCCCGGCCCCGACGCGAAAGCAAGTGGTAAAACCCCAAGGATGAACGTCAGCGATGTCATCACGATGGGCCTGAAGCGCCGTTCTGCGGCTTTGTAAGCGGCATCGTAAGCGTTCATGCCCTTTTCAAAATTGATCTTCGCAAACTCCACGACGAGGATGGCATTCTTCGCAGCCAGCCCAATGGTAATCAACAGCCCAACCTGGAAGTAGACATCATTGGCCTGGCCGGCGAGCCAGGTGGCCAGCGTCGCACCAAAAATGCCAAGCGGTACCACGAGGATGATCGAAAGCGGTATCGCCCAGCTTTCGTAGAGTGCGGCGAGAATGAAGAAAACCGCGAGTGTGGCAAGCGCGTAGAGCAGGCCGATATTCGTGCTCGCCTGCCTTTCCTCATAGGAAACACCGGTCCAGGCCACCTCCAGCCCCTGCTCCAGGTTGTCAGCCAACTGCAGGACTTCCTGCATTGCTTGCCCCGAGCTCACGCCGTCCGCCGGCGATCCCTGGATTTCCCGGGAGGAGCTGCCATTGAATCGCGTAAGCTTCGGCGGTACGTAGGCCCATTCTCCGGCTGTGATTTGCGCGAGACTCACCATGCCCCCGCTGGTATTGCGAACGTACCAATCACCGACATCGTCGGGCATCATTCGATAGGGCGCATCGGCCTGGACATAGACCCGCTTGATCCGCCCCTTTTCAAGAAAGTCGTTCACGTAGGTGCCGGCCAACGCTACACCCAGCGTCTCGTTGACAGCAGCAAACGGAATACCCAGCGCCTGCGCCTGCAGATCGTCGACCTGGAGATCATATTGCGGTGAATCCGCAAGCCCATTGAAACGCACCTGCGTGAGCAGCTCGCTTTGCCTGGCGAGTTTAAGCAGGCGGTCAGTGGCGTCGGAAAGGGCGTCCTGACCAAGACCGGCGCGATCGATAACCTGAAACTCGAAGCCACTGGCATTGCCGAGCGCACTGACCGGTGGTGGTATTACCGGGAAGATCCTGGCGTCGCGCACGCCCGAGAGAGCTCGCATTGCCTCGCCCTTCAGCCTGAACACACTGTTGCTCTCGCCGCGTTCGCCCCAAGGCTTCATTTTTATGAAGGCCAATCCCACATTCTGGGCGCGACCCGCAAAACTGAATCCGGCAGCCGCAAACATGCCTGCAACGGCGTCGTTCGATTCATTCAAGTAAAAATCCTCGATCTTCTCCACTTTCTCAAGGGTTTGTTCCAGCGTTGAGCCCGGTGGCCCGGTCAACAGGGTGAACATGAAACCCTGGTCCTCATCCGGCAGGAAAGCGGTGGGAATACGCACGAACATCAGTATCGAAGCCGCGATGAGTACTAGAAAAAGCAGCGGCAGCAGCACTCTGTTGTCCAGCAATGCGTCCATGAGTCGCTTATGGCCATCGCGCAATTTGGCAAAGCCGCGATTGAAATATCCGAAAAAGCCGCTGTAGCCCGTGGCCTTGGCTGAGGTCAGGATGCTGCCGCACAATGAGGGCGAGAGCGTCAGTGCGATAAACAGTGATATCGCCATCGCGGCAGAAATCGTGACAGCGAACTGACGATAAATGATACCGATTGATCCTTCGAACAAGCTCATCGGCAGAAAGACCGCCCAGATAACGAGGGTGGTTCCAAGGAGCGCACCGGAGATTTCCTGCATTGCCTCACTGGCAGCCTCCTTTGGCCCGAGCGCGCTGTCTTCCTCGAGCTTGCGCTCCACGTTTTCCGTGACGACTATCGCATCATCGACCAGCATGCCAATGGCGAGCACCATCGCAAACAATGTCAATACATTGATTGAGAAATCCACGAGCAGGAGAAACCCGAAGGTGCCAAGGAGCACGATGGGAATAGCGATGGCAGGAATAAAGGTCGCACGAAACGTCTGCAGGAACAGGTAGATGACTAGCACGACAAGCACGATGGCAATGCCCAGGGTAAGCACGACGTTGGCAATCGAATCCCTGATGTATGGTGCATTATCGATAGGGTAGACGACATGCAGATTCTTCGGGATGACGTCTTCAAAATCGCCGATGCGGTCCTTGACTGCCTCGATCGTTGTCAGCGCATTTGCACCTGCCGCGAGTTCGATCGCAATACCAGAGGCCGGCTTGCGGTTCCAGCGGCCGATAATATTGTAGCTTTCAGCACCGATCTCGATGCGCGCTATATCCTCGAGCGTAACGTCTGAACCGTCCTCTAATACCGTGAGCAGGATGCCGCCGAACTCCTCCGGCGTGGACAACAGCGACTTCGACATGATGCTGGCATTGATTGCCTGCCCGCTGGCGAGCGGCACACCGCCGATGGCGCCCGTGGCGAGCTGCACATTCTGCTCTGCCAGTGCCGTAACAACATCGCTGGCGGTAATACCGAAGCTGTTCATTCGCCGGGGATCCAGCCACACGCGCATGGCGTGCTCGGCGCCGAAGGTCTGTATGCGCCCGACGCCATCGACACGACTCAGCGGCTCCTGGAGAGTTGAGGCCAGAAAGTCGGAAATGTCGTTGCGACTCATCGAGTCGTCGCTCGAATAGAAGCCGGCGATCAGTGTAAAACTGCTGCTGGCCTTCTCTACTGGTACGCCAAGCTCCCTGACGACTGCCGGGAGAGATGAAAGCGATTGCGACACTTTGTTCTGCGTCTGCACCTGAGCAATGTCAGGATCTGCCGCCGGCTCGAAGGTAAGGGTGATCGTGGCACGGCCCGATGAAGAGCTGTCGGATTTGATGTATCGCAGGTCATCGATTCCCGTAAGATTCTGCTCGATCACCTGCGTCACGGTATTTTCGAGTGTTTTAGCAGAGGCACCCGGGTAGGTGGCGGTAATGGAGATCTGCGGCGGCGCAATCTCGGGATACTGCTCGACAGGCAGCGCTAGAAGTGAATACACGCCGAATGCCATGATAAAAACGGCAATCACCCAGGTAAAGATCGGCCGCGCTACGAAAAACTCCGAGAACACGGGCTAGCGGCCCTGCGGCGGATCAAGATCCACATCGATTCGCGTGGGTTCGATGGGCGCCCCTTCGCGCAACGCCATTGTGCCTTTGACGATTACTCGGTCGCCAACGTCGAGGCCATCCAGCACGACCCAGTGATTCCCGTAAGCTGCGCCAGTGCGGATCGGCTGCCTGTTCGCCCGGCCATCGGCGTTGATGGTCCAGACGGACTTATCTCCGCCTTCACCGATGTTGACCGCTTGCTGGGGGACGATAATCTGTGGCCGCCCATCGACTGTATCGATAGCGGCCCGCACAAACATTCCGGGTACCAGCCTGGTATCAGGATTCGGAAATTCCAGGCGCAGGCGGATTTCGCCCGTTGCCGTGTCGGCAACCGGGTCGGTGGCGCTGAGCCTGCCCGTATGTGCGTATAACTCTTCAGAGTCGCCAGCATAGAGTCTGATCTGCAAGTCCGACTGCGACTCGCCTGTATCTTTCGCAATGCGCTGCCATTGCTGCAATGGCAGCGCATCGGCAGCCGGCTGCGTAACATCGACATAGACCGGATCCAGCTGGCGCACTACGGCAAGTGCGTTTGTCTGGCGAGCCGTTACCAGACCTCCCTTGGTCACGCTGGAGGGGCCTATGTAGCCGCCGATCGGCGCCAGGACCCTCGTGTATTCCAGGTTGAGTTTTGCCAGGTCGACGGCGGCCTCCGCCTGTTTCACCGCCGCTCTTGCCTGTGCCACCCGAGCGCGTGCATCGTCATAACTCTGCTCGTCGATCAGGTCGTCGCCCACGAGCTTGTCGTAGCGAGCTTTGAGGGTGCGCGCGTTCTGCAGCTCTGCCTGCGCATCCTGCAGATTCGCCTTCGCAGTCTGATGCTCGGCCTGGTAGCGTTCGGCATCTATCTGGAAGAGCTGCTCACCTTTCTCTACATACGAACCCTGCTCGAACAGGCGGGACCGTATAATGCCGCCCACCTGGGGACGGATCTCGGCCACCTGGTAGGGAACCACTCGCCCGGGCAATTCGCGAGTCCGGGGAACACTAACGGACTCGACCTCGACAAAATCGACCTTCGTCGGCGACGTCTGCTGCTCGGCGTCCGGGCCGGACGCTGAGTCGCTCTGGCCGGTTTTCCGGGCTTCTTCACTGCAGCCCAAAAGCATGAAAACCAGGGCGAGCGCGAGTACCAGGGTAGAGCGCCCGGACTTCCGAGGGACCTCGTCGGCCCACACTGTGCGCCACTTTGCCAACTTGACCGCGCTTGCCCTCCCTGCAGTGGTTGCGCCACCGCGCTTTGCGCGCGAGCTTGAATGCAGAGTAAGAACCATAGTAAAGATGGAATGAAGTATCAATTTCAGGCACGGGCGCCTGGCCCCGCCGCAGCGCGGCGGCCTGCTTGCGCGGGTCAACGGCTGTACGTCATAGGCTCTCGGCTCATGACGCCGATTAGTCGGACAAGCCGAGATTAGATCTGAATTTGAGCCGAGATTGGATGGCGCGCCCGGAGAGATTCGAACTCCCGACCACCTGGTTCGAAGCCAGGTGCTCTATCCAGCTGAGCTACGGGCGCGTGGGTGCGAAGAGTAGGGGTATTGGCCGCTGCGGTCAATCACTGGATGCGACCGGCGGCGGCGAGATTACCAGTGCGGTCGCTTCGGCTTCCCGTAGCAGCGCATCGAGGTCAGTTTCTCTGGCAGAGCGCATGTGGTAGCGCCGCTCTGGACTGCACGCTTTCTTCTGCGAAGTGTGCGATCGCTGCGACGCGGGACGCCTGTCATCCGGTGCTACCATTCATAACTGTCTAACCTAATTGACACTTTAGCGTTGCTCCTCTATAACTGCAGCATATTCATCGGCAAGAGACCGGACTATGTGGCAAGCCTTGAAGAGCTTCCTGTGGACGCTGAAGATAGCGCTTCCCAAGGTCGCTGTCGGCTGGATGTTCGCGCTGCTCACCATCGACTTCAACCGTGTTGCCATTGTTGAAATGGGCGTTGCGGCCGTCGTTGTTACCACGCTGCTATCCATTCACTATTTTATCGCGCCGTTTCAGGTAATAGCCGGTCGCATCGCCGATACCCGGCCCATTCTGGGCTATCGCCGCACGCCTTACCTGATCGGCGCCAGTGCGGTTGCCAGTCTGCTGTTTCTCGCCCTGCCGAGTGTGACATTCGCCATGGGGGAGGGGTCGTCCGTAGCAACAGCTGTGGCGGTGGTACTCTTCGTTCTATTCGGCCTGTGCATGGCCGTAATGGCCGACAGCTATCATTCGCTTGTCGCCGAGACGACCAGCAAAGACACCCGCGCGGGCGTCATTTCCGTGGTATGGATCGTAATGATCCTCTCGACGATACTGGCCGCCGTCGTCATGAACGCCGTGCGACCGGAGTTCACGCCGGAAGCCATGCAGAATCTTTACAATATGACACCCGCGATTGTACTCGGAACCGTGCTGCTCGGGGTCATTGGCGTTGAACGCCGCATGAGCCTGTCGGAACTCACACAGGCGGCGAGCCGGGCGCGCGCCATGGCACCGCCTGGCAATCCCCTGGCATCCGCAGCACGGCTGGTCGCGGGGAACCGGCAGGCACGGTTTTTCTTCGTCTTCGTGGCGTGCGCGATCTTTGCACTGTTCCTGCAGGAAAGCCTCATCGAAGTCCTTGGCGCTGAGGTATTCGGTGCCGGAATACGGGAGACCACTCGTTTTCAGCCGATATGGGGCGGCGGTATTCTTCTCGGTATGCTGGGAATGGGCCTGCTCAGCGTCTTCTATCGTGCGCCCAAAAAAACGCTGACGCTGATCGGGTGTGCCGCTGCCTCCGCCGGGTTCTTTCTGCTGGGCGTCATTGCTCTGCTGCGCCTCGAATTCCTGCTGGTGCCCACCCTTTTCGTGATGGGGATCTGCGCCGGCGTATTCAACGTCGGTGCGCTGGCCATGATGATGGACATGACGGTGGAGGGCGCCACCGGCCTCTACATGGGGCTCTGGGGCACGGCCCAGGCCCTGGGGATGGGCGGCTCCTCGGTAGCTGCGGGGCTGCTGCACACCTCGCTGATCGGAAGCGGCCTGCTGGAACCCCAGTACGCCTACTGGATTATTTTCTCTCTTGAAGCCTCGGTGCTCCTCGGCGCCGCCGCCATACTGACCCGCGTAAATGTCGCCGCCTTCCAGCGCATGGCAGTGCGGTCAGTCGAGGAGAGCACCACAGACAGCGCGGTGATTCTCGACGTCGCAACGGCTAACGCGTAAGCACTTGAACCCATTTTCAGACAGGCTGGATTACCGCTTCGATGATCGCGTCGCCGTGCAATATGATGCGCTGCGTGGACATCCACCGGAAGTGTCCCCGCGCATTGGAGAGGCCATTGCCAGCCTCGCCGGAGCAGGGGCCCGCATTCTCGAGGTCGGTGTGGGTACCGGGCGGATTGCCCTGCCTACGGTCTCTGCCGGCAGCGATGTCGTCGGCGTGGACCTCTCCGCGGAAATGCTTCGCGCGCTCGCTGGAAGGGAACAGCCGAATCTGGCGCTGGTCCGCGGCGACATCACCCGACTCCCTTTCTGCAGCAACGCCTTCGATGCTGCCGTGTGCGTTCACGTGCTGCACCTGGTGGATTCCAGGACAGTGCTCGCCGACCTGCTGCGCATGGTCAGGCCGGGCGGCGTCATTTTCCTTGGCAGGGACTGGGTCGACCCGGCATCCTTTGCCGGTGCCCTGCGCAATGCATTCCGGCAAGCCGTCGTGGACCTGGCGGAGTCGATTGATTTTCCCACCGGCGCGCGAGGCCTGGTGCAGCAACTGGGCGAGCTCGGTGGCGAACCGGTGTACGACGGCGAGGAGCAGGTCGCCGTGGAGTGGCAGACTGCACTGAGTCCGCGCCAGGTCCTGGACGGCATTCGCTCGCGGGATGATGCCGAAAGCTGGGTTCTGCCCGACGATCTGCTGAAGCGTGTCATGTCCCGGCTGGACGCCTTTGCGGCCGATCACTGGAGCGATCTTGACAGCAGCCAGGGCGTGACGCGCCGCTTCGTCTACTCTCGCTTCAGGGTCCCGGACAAGCGCCCGGGCGGATAGAAAAAGCCAGGGGCTTGGCTGGAAGAGGGGGGCGGCGCCAGGCAAGCCCCCCTGCGTCGTCAGAACTGAGCGCTCAAACGAAGACCATAAACCCTGGGAAGTGGCATGTGAAGCAGATAACCGCGCCCCGGGGCGAAGCCATCCGGGTTGCCCAGATCTACCACTCGCTGGCCATTGGTAATCTCATCGTCATCGAAAACGTTATCAACGTAGGCAATGAGCCGGTAGCGTGAATTCTCTATGCCTGCACGCAGATTGACCCGCGTGAACTCGGGCAGATAATTGAGATTGGATTCATCCAGGTAACGCTTGGAGCGGTATAGCCCCGTCGCCCCCGCAAACCACTCATAATCGCTGCCACCCATCTGGCCAAACCAGTCGACAGATGCGTTGAACGCGTGCCTCGGGTTCTTGCCTACGTAGTTGCCCGAGAAATCCGCATCGATATTGCCTGCTTCGGCCTTGTTCAGGGCAGTGGATCCCTCGCCGGTCTGCGTAAAGCGCTCAAACACTGCATCAGTCCAGGCGTAAGCAGCGGATATCTGGAAATTGTTGGTGACCAGCCAACTCGAGTCGAACTCGAGACCCCAGACCTCGACCCGCGCGGCATTGGTGATACCTGGTATCGGCGTCACGCTGCCCGGCGGCTGTTGTTGTACACCAATCTGCTGATCCCGGTAGTCGTTGAAGTATAGCGCGCCGTTCAGCCGAAACCGATTATCCAGCCACTCGGTCTTTGCACCAATCTCGTAGGTGGTGACAGTCTCCTCCTGATAGCGCTGCCCCTCGAGAATAACCGCCTCATTGGCAGCGAATCCGCCAGGCTTGAAGCCCCGAGTGATCGACGCGTAGTACAGCGCGTCTGCAGATGGCGTGTATTCCACAAGGGCTCTCGGCGTGAACACCTGGCTCTTCACCCGGTCCTGGTCAAAACAGTCATAGGCAACATTAGGATACTTCCGGGACTGCGGCACGTCGCGGTCGTCCGTCTCCGGGGGGCAAAAAGATAGAGGTACCTGTTGCTGCAGACTGACCTGCTGTCGCGACCAGGTGGGAACCCGGTAGTCAATGGTGTCCTCGGAATAGCGTCCCTCGCCGGTGATGCGCCATTGATCGTTCAGCTGGTAGCCCAGCGAGAAGAACACCGAATAGTGCTCCGTTTCGCGGGTTTGCGGATTGTTGGGCTTCGCACCTGGATTTGGCGCGGTAGCGAGATTGAACGGCGGTCCTCCGAGCAGTGAGTCGGGATTGCGCATCCAGAAGAGGGACGCATTGTCCAGCGTGGACTCCTCGAGGTAGACAGCAGCGCCGCCGATCCAGCTGAAGGGGCCATGCTCACCGACGTGCCTGATCTCATGCGACTGGTGCTCGAACTCGTAGTCGAGGAGATTGATGGTCGACGTGGAAAACGAGAACGGATCTGTCGCCGGGTAATCCGTGTAGTCCGTGTCCGAGCGGTCGGAGCTGTCGTTTTTCATGAACCCCGCCAGGTAGGTCAGTGTGCCGTTCCAGACTTCGTAATCCGCCTGGAGAGTGCCGAACCGCTGGGTCTGCTCAAGACCGGGAAAAGGGGCGCCCGTTGCAGGGTCGAGGGAGAAATCGATATCGCGCTCGCTGGCGTCGAGCTTTCCCGTCACCACGCCCCGTGTGCAGGCCTGCAGCACTGATGCCGGAACGCCGTCGAGGTCAGCGGGGCAGGGCTGACCCGGCGATCCCGGAGGGCCAGCACTGAAGGTTCCACCAGGTACGGGCAACCGGTCATTCCAGGTGACCAGCGCCGACGCCGGTTGGCTGTACTTTTCATCGCTCTGCTGATAGCGCGTGTAGACCTTGAAGCGGTCAGTTGGCGTCCAAAGCAGGGCCAGAGAGCCTGCAAGGGACTCTTCGGTGCCGACGTCGGCGCCGGTATTCGGATTGTCGTAAAAACCATCAAAATCATGTTTTGCTACCGAAGCCCGAACAGCGAGCACATCCTCAATAATCGGACCGGAAATCCCTGCGTCGAGGGTGCGCCTGCCCTCGTTGCCAACCTCCACACCGGCACGCCCCTCCCACTCGAAGGTTGGCCGGCGCGTCACCACGTTTATGGCACCGCCAAACGCGTTGCGTCCATACAGCAGGGTCTGTGGTCCTTTGACGACTTCCATGCGTTCTACATCGAGAAGGCGGGTATAAAGCGCGCTGGATCCACCGGCAATGCTCAGGTTTTCCGTAGAGGCGTCAATGTAATCGATAAGAATGGCGACGCTTGGCCGGCCGCGCTCATTCTGCATGCCCCGCATGGCGGGTCGCGTATCCTGCACAAAGCCCCCGATGTCGAAGGTAACCCCCGGGAGAAGCAGGGCGCTGTCGCTCAGCGTGTCAAAGCCCTGCTTCTGCATCTCGTCAAACGTGAGCACACGCAGGGAAAGAGGCACGCTCTGGCTTTTTTCCTCCATCTTGCGTGCCGTTACCAGAACCTCCTCCAGTCGATCTGCCTCGCTCGAAGCACTGTTCTGTGACTGTGCGGGCGTGACAAATCCCAGCAGGGTGGCACTCAGGGCGAGCGGCACAAGAGCGTGGCGAGTCTGCGGATGCGTCTTTTTCATGAAGTTTCTCAATTGTGGAGGGTAGTAGCGCCCCGCCGGCAACTTGGGCAAGGGCCGTATACGAAGGCCAGGGAAGCTTACGAAGCAGACAGAGCACGTGTCAACCCAGCTTGACACATTGTTTGATGCCGACGTGGCACAAGACTTGGTTGCGACAAGAGGATTTGGGACAATCCCGCAACACGTGCAGCAAATGGTAGCAACGCACATGATGACGATGCGCCGCACCGGACCGCAAAGATGGCGGATGCTCATCCTTACGCTTTGGTCTGCAACGGGCTTCCGGGCGCGCTTTTCGCCGCAGAGTCCAGGGCCGGGGATGCGCTGTCGCTGGCGGCAGATTTTCGTTACCGGGCCGAATCCGTGGATCTGGCCGACGCTGCCGAGGATGCGCTCGCGTCCACCCTGCGCTCGCGCCTGACACTGGCGGGTAAGCCGGCTACTGGGTTGTCCTGGGTGGTGGAGGTCGATGATGTGCGCGTGGTCGGCGCGGAGCGGTACAACTCCACAGGTAACGGACAGACCCAGTACCCGGTCGTGGCAGATCCGGAAGGTACTGACCTCAATCGGGCAGCGCTGGCCTGGGAGCACACTGATGTGAGCCTGCGCGCCGGTCGACAGCGGATCGTACACGGCAGCGAGCGCTTTGTCGGCGGGGTGGCCTGGCGCCAGAATGAGCAGACGTATGACGGGCTGCGCGGCCAGTGGCAGCTCTCGGATACGACATCCCTTGATGTGTCCTATGTTGCTTCCGTGCGCAGGATTTTTGGCCCCGACGACGGCGCCCAGCCTGCCAGCTGGGACGGAGACAGTCTGTTTCTAAGAGCTGTGTGGCATCCCACAGACGACATTGAACTGCGTCCCTTCGCCTATCGACTCGACGTCAACGCCGATGCCGATTTCGCTCCACCCGTCACCGTCGATAACAGCACCGACACCGTGGGCATTGAAGCCGACTGGTCCGTGGGCCCCCTGACAGTCCGCGGCGCCTATGCCCGTCAATGGGACCATGCTGACAGCACGCTGAACTACGCGGCCAACTATTCTCTGGCGCAGGGCGTCTACAGCTTTGGCACGGTGCAGGTCGAGATCACTCGCGAGGTCCTGGGCTCGGACCGCAACACCGGCTTTCGCACGCCGCTTGCCACGCTGCATAAATTTCAGGGATGGGCCGATGTTTTTCTCAACACGCCCGAGGACGGCATCGAGGACATATCGCTGGCATTCCAGGGAGGCGTGGAGAATCTGACATGGCGCGTCGTAGGACACCGATTCGCGGCAGAGCGGGGAAGCGCCGGGTATGGACACGAATTTGACATCGACGTGAGCTGGCAGATGAATGAACGCCTGTCATTTCAATTTCGTTTCGCGGCCTTTGACGCGAATAGCGCTGCGGCCAGACAATACCAGGATGTCCGCAAGGCGTGGTTAATCGCACGATTCGTACTGCCGTGACCCATGCGGCCGAGCAAGTGCGCTCGATCAACTCTCCCACAGGACGATGTCATGACGGAAACTGCTACCGGCCAACCAGCGTGGTGTCTGGACGATTTTACACAGCCCGCTGCAGCGACAGGCACCGGCACCACGTGGCGCTGCTTTACCGATCAAGTAATGGGTGGCGTGTCAAGAGCGCAGGCGAGTCATGAGCAGCTGGCTGGAAACGCGGCACTGCTTCTGCGGGGAGAGGTAAGCCTGGCCAATAACGGGGGCTTCGTGCAGGTCGCGCTGGACCTGTCACCGGATGGCGGGTTTGTCGATGTGTCGCAGTGGTCGGGCGTGGCGCTGACAGTGCGGGGAAAAGAACAGAAGTGGCACGTTCATCTGCGTACGGCAGATTGTCGGCGTCCCTGGCAGAGCTACAGGGCGGGTTTCACGGCCCCCCGGGAATGGTCGACGGTCTGGCTGCCGTTCCCTGCCTTCGAGGCCCACCGACTGGAGGCACCGCTGGCAACGACTGCAATGCGCCGACTCGGCATTATAGCCATTGGCGAGCCCGGGCCGGTTGAGATTGCGGTGGCAAGGGTGGAGCTGCGCGCCAACTAGCCATGGGCGTGCTCAGCAGGCCTGGTTTCTTCAAGCCCTGCATGACAGCTATCGCACAAGCCGTGCAGTTCAAGCTGCTCCTGATACAGGTGAAATCCTGAAGCGCGGGCCTTCTGGTTCAGCCGGCTGATCTCGGCATCGGCAAAGTCCATTTCGCGCACAATGCCGCAGCCGTCGCAGATCAGGAACTGTGTGGCAGCGTGAGGATGGTCGCAGGCCATATGCCGACAGGCCATGAAGCGATTGGTGGAGCGAAGCTTGTGGACAACGCCTGCGTCGATGAACACGTCGAGCATGCGATAAACGGTCATTACCGGCAATTCCTCACCATGATCTGCACGATAATGATGCGCGAGGTCGTAGGCTGAAATGGGGCCGCAAGCCTTCAGTAGCGATGTCAGCAGACGCTTTCGCTTATCCGTCAGTCGCAGGCCCTGATCACGACAGGCGCGCTCTGCGCCGTCAAGGGATTGCTGCACCAGTTTGCCGCTACGCTGCTGTCCACTCATCCCGGGATGTTATCGCATAACCCTGGCGTGATTCCAGACTGACACCATCGTCAAGCCAGCGACAAATCAACGAAGATGAACCCTTGCGCATGGTCTTCGCTCAGTCTATTTTCGATACAGATCGTCAATGGCGCGCAGGTATATTTCAACCATGTCGTAGTAGCACAACCGGTAATGAGGGGAAATCGCGTGACCGTGAACACTGATCTATGGGGCCTGCTGCCCAACGAGGCGGATGAGAGCCGTCAGCGACGGCGGGCGATCGACGATCCCGGCAGCTACCACGGTGACATTGCCGCAAGCGAGCTGCACTGGTTTGACGGCGACGGCTGGTTAACGCGGAGCCCTTGCGGCAGCTGGCAACGACTGACGGGGAAGAGCGACGTGCCTGCCGATGACTGGCGCCCGTGGCAGCAGGGCCTGGACGACCGCGCCGCGCCGTATTATCGCTGGTTCGTGGGCGCTGAGACGAACGCGTGCTTCAACGAGGTTGACCGACATGTGCTGGCCGGGCGGGGCAGCCACACCGCGATTGTCTTTGAGGGGGACCGCTGGGATCCGTCGCGCAATGACGGCAAGGGCGGCCCCGTTCACGAGGAGCACATCAGCTATCGGAAACTGTTGCGTGAAAGCGTGCTGCGCGCCCAGGTACTCTCGAACCTTGGCCTTTCCCGCGGTGACCGTATTGCCTTCAACCTGCCGAATATTCTAGAGCAGGTTTATTATACGGAGGCGGCAAAGCGGCTAGGCATAATCTACACGCCGGTGTTCGGCGGATTCTCTGCCAAGACCCTGTCAGACCGCGTTTTCGACGCCGGCGCCCGGGTAGTGGTCACCGCAGATGGCGGCTATCGAAATGCGGAGATCGTGGCTTACAAGGAAACGTTCACCGATCCGGCGCTGGACAATTTCATACCGCGCACCGCGGCCCTTGCGTGTTTCGAGGCAGTCCTCGACAGCTGCGATCTTGGCGATGCCCGGGCACGGATTGTCGACGCCGTGCGCGCGGGTGTCGCCGGCGAAATCACTCTTGAGCGCAGCGATCTCATGCGTGAACTCGGGGCGGCGTTGGCAGCCGAGGCCGGGCTGCCCGCGGAACGCTCGGCCGCCCTGCGCACCAGCGTCGCCCGGGAACTCGCCGGTGTCGGTCACGCCGTGGACCAGGTCATTGTCGTGCGCTACACCGGCCAGGATATCACCGTGCAGCCTCGCGACCGCTGGTCGGACGATCTGGTGACAGAGGCCGCGGCAAACGTGCTGGCGGAAGCCGGTGCAGCCGGGTTTGAGGCAAACAGCCTCGACGCACTGGATGACCTTGCGGACCGGGATTACTGGCAGGCCTTCAACGCCAGCCATCGCGCTGAGCCGGTGCCCGCGGACTGGCCACTGTTCATCATCTATACTTCGGGCTCCACCGGGAAACCGAAGGGCGTGGTACATACCCACGGTGGATGGCTTGCAGGTCTTGCGCATACCATGCGCATGGTGTTCAACGCCGGGCAAGACGATCGCCTGTACGTGGTCGGCGATCCGGGCTGGATTACCGGGCAGTCCTATCTTATCGCGGCGCCCCTGGCCCTTGGCATGACCACGATATTGTCCGAGGGATCACCGCTTTTCCCGCACGCCGGACGGTTTGCCTCAATTATTGAGCGCCAAGAGGTCACCATCTTCAAGGCGGGCTCGACCTTTCTCAAGGCCGTGATGACCGATCCCGCCAGCGTCGATGACATGGCTGCCTACGACATGAGCGGCGTCAAGGTCGCAACCTTCTGCGCGGAACCGGTGTCACCGGCGGTGCAGCAGTTCGGTATGGAGCGCATCTGCCCGCGCTACATCAACTCCTACTGGGCGACCGAACACGGCGGCATGGTGTTTTCATGCCCCTGGGGCGATATCAGGGAGCTGAAGCCGGACGCCCACACCTGGCCCCTGCCGTGGATACAGGCCGAAGTCCGCGTTGCCACCGAAAGCGATACCGCGGGCCGGGCCATCGCCTGGCGCCGGGCGGAACCCGGTGAAAAAGGCGAACTGGTCATCACGCAACCCTACCCCTACCTGGCACGCACTATCTGGGGGGATGCCGAGCATCTTGGCAGTGACGACTGGCGCGGCGATATAGAGCGCTTTGCCGAGGTGTATTTCCAGCGCTGGAGCGATGGCCTGGCCTACACCCAGGGCGATTATGCGCGGGAACACAGTGACGGCGGCGTGACCCTGCACGGGCGCTCCGACGACGTCATCAATGTCTCCGGCCACCGCATCGGCACGGAGGAGATCGAGGGCGCCATCCTCCGCGACAAGACGCTGCGCAAGGACTCCCCGGTAGGCAACGCCGTCGTCGTCGGTGCCCCCCATGATGAGAAAGGCGAAACGCCGGTGGCCTTTCTCGTGCCGGCGCCGGGCGCACGCCTTGGCGACGACGATTTCTTCCGGCTGCAGGGTCTGGTGCGCAGCGAGAAAGGGGTAACGGCGGTCCCCTCGGACTTCCTCGTTGTCTCTGCAGTGCCCGAGACACGCTCCGGCAAGTATATGCGGCGCACGCTGCGCGCCCTGCTGCTGGACGACCCGCTCGGCGACCTGTCCACGCTGCGCAATCCCGAAGTCGTGGATGAGATCCGCGATACGGTTGCGGGCTGGAAAGCCTTCGGGCAGCTGGCCCAGGCACGACAGATCGTCCAGAGTTACCGCCATTTGCGGGTGGAGACCCACAATATTCCCCCTGGGTATCAGGTCGCGCTTCTGGTTATAGACTCACCCCCCGTGAACTCGCTGAACGAGCGCTCGCTGGATGAGCTGAACACGGTACTTCAGCATATCGGCCATCAGGACAACATCGAGGCACTGATTATCACCGGCGCCGGCAGCGCGTTCGTCGCCGGAGCGAACGTCAAGGAGCTCCTTGAGGTGGGTGAGGCGGGCGACCTGGAATCTGCGCAGACGCCACCAAATGCGGCGCACACGGCATTCTCTCTGCTGGAGAACCTCGGCAAGCCGGTAATTGCAGCGGTTAACGGAGCCGCATTTGGCGGTGGCTGTGAGCTGATGCTCGCCTGTGCCTGCGTGATCGCCGATCGCCATGCGCGCTTTGGACAGCCCGAAATCAACCTCAACCTGCTGCCGGGCTATGGCGGAACGCAGCGCCTGGTTCGCCGCCTGTACCAGCGCCGGGGGGAAGCCGGTCTCATTGAAGCTGTGCGCATGATCGCCTCTGGCCGGGCCATCGATGCGCAGGAAGCGATGACTGCAGGGCTCGTCGACAGCGTGGTGTCGCGGCAAGGCCCGGTCGAAGCGGCGATGGCCATGGTGCGTGAGTACCTCTCCGGTGACGGTCCGCTGAAAAAGGCGATGGCTCAGCATGCGGCCTACCTGGCGGCGCGGGAGGAAACCCTTCCCTTTGAGGATCGCCTGCTGCAGGACCCTCGCCTGGCACCGACACTCGCGCAGCTGCGGGCCGGCGGACGGGGGCGCTTTCTTGAGCGGATTCTCGATGCGGTGAGGTTTGGCGCACGGGAAGGGCAGGCAGCTGGTCTCAGGCACGAGGCTCAGCTGTTTGCCGAAGCCGTGTGCGACCCCTCTGCCGGCCCCGTCGGCATCAGTGCCTTTCTGGAGCGCCGTAGCTCGCCGCTTCCTGTCAAGTTTACGGACGTGCCACCAGATGCCGACGCGGCGCTGCGCAGTGAGCTTGAGGCCCGGGGTGATCTGCTGCCGCTGGACACGCCTTTCTACCCTGGTGTTACTCCGTTGCCACGGTATCAGTATGGCATGGGCGTGGCCAAGAGCTCGCGGGATGGCGCACCCGCGCACGGCGACCCCGCGGATGCCGAGCACCTGCTGGTATTCCCGACCCCGGCGCCGGGCCCGAACGAGGCACTGGTGTACGTGCTTGCCTCGGAAATGAACTTCAACGATATCTGGGCCATCACCGGTATCCCGGTGTCGCCCTTCGATGCCCGTGACGCAGATGTGCAGGTCACCGGCTCGGGCGGCGTTGCCATGGTTGCTCAGATGGGAGAAGAACTGGTACGCGAGGGTCGCCTTGCGGTAGGCGACCTGGTCACCCTCTATTCCGGCCAGAGCGAGCTAGTGTCACCGGACCAGGGTCTCGACCCCATGGCGGCGGATTTCCGCATTCAGGGCTATGAGCGCAACGATGGCAGTCATGCCCAGTTCCTGGTGGTTCAAGGGCCGCAGATGCATCGCAAGCTGCCGGGACTCACCATCGAAGAGGCCGGCTCCTACGGCCTGACCCAGGGCACCATCCACCGCGCACTGTTTACCACGCTGGCCATTCAGCCGGGGCGCCGCCTGTTCGTGGAAGGCGCTTCCACCGGCACGGGCCTTGACTGCCTGCGCATGGCCAGGCAAACCGGCCTTTCTGTTGTCGGCATGGTGTCGTCGGAGGAGCGTGGCGAGCGCGTGCGACAGCATGGCGGTCAGCCAGTCAACCGACGCGACGAGCGCTGGGCCGGGTGTTTCACTCCCGTGCCGGACAACCCGGCTGATTGGGCGGGATGGAAACAGGCCGGCGAGGCCTTCGTCGATTTTGTGCGTAAGCAGGCCGGTGGCGAGATTGACTATGTGGTGTCCCACGCTGGGGAAAACGCCTTCCCGCGCTCTTTCCAGGCCTTGGGGGAGGGTGGCGTGCTGGCCTTCTACGGTGCTTCCTCAGGCTACCGCTTTTCGTTCATGGGCAAGGCCGGAGCCAGCACCCCGGCGGCAATGTTCAAGCGCGCTGGCCTGCGTGCCGGCAACACGCTCCTCATCGTTTACGGACCCGGCGCGGATGACGGTATTGTCGATCCCGTCGCCATTGAAGCCATCGAGGTTGGCTGTGCCCTGGGGGCGCAGGTTGCGGTGCTTGCCGATACCGCCTCCCAGCGTGAATTCGTAACCTCGCTTGGCTTTGGCACACGGCTGACCGGCGTTGTCAGCATTGATTCGATCGCCCGCCGCCTGGGCGAGGACTTCGACCCGCCGGGACCCTTCCCCCTGTTGCCTGATGCTTTCAGCGAATCGGCGGAATTCAAGGAAGCCGTGCGACGCTTCTCCGATCGCACACTCAAGCCCATCGGCTCCGCGGTGGCCCCGCTGCTGCGCAATACGCTGGACAAGCGTGGCCTGCCGGATGTGATCTTCGAGCGCCCCGGACGGGATGGCCTCAGCCTGGCCACGGCTCTGGTCAAGCCCAACGTCGGCAAGGTGCTATACGCCGAGGATCTCTCGGGCCAGCGCCTGTCCTTTTATGCGCCGCAGGTCTGGATGCGGCAGCGACGCATCCTCATGCCCAGCGCCGAGATCCGCGGTACCCACCTCAATACGGCGCGGGAGTTTGCCGAGATGCAGGAGCGTATTGCCGCTGGCATGGGGGATGTGATGCCCCCGGTGCCGGTTGCTCTGCAGGACATTGCCGGGGCACACCAGGCGATGTGGGAGAACCGCCACGCCGGTGCCAATTACGTTGCGGTCCACGGATTACCCCGCGCGGGCTTGAAAACCCGCGACGAACTTTACCGGGCATGGGCCATCAGCGAAGCGGAAAAGCGCGGTGAGACTCTGGCACACATCGACACAGGATCAGCAGGAGCACTGCGATGAGCGACAACACAGCTAACCCTGAAAGCACCAGCGGTAAACGTCTGTCGGGCAAGGTCGTCGTCCTGACCGGCGCCGCCGGCAACATCGGCAGCTGGATCAGCCGCAGCCTGCTGCGCGAGGGCGCAGGGGTGGTCATGGCGGGCCGCAACGGCGACAAGCTCGATGCATTTATCGATACGCTGGTCACCGAGGGCTTCGATCGGGATGCCATGGCGCCCGCCGCTGGCGACAACGCAGACCCCGCGGTGTGCCGGGCAATCGTGGCGACGGCCATCGAACGCTTCGGGCGGCTGGACGTGCTGATCAATAACGCCGGTGCCGCCGGCCCGCGGCGCACGCTGCGGGACATTCCCTTTACCGAGGCCGAGATGCGCGCCCGCGGTGACGATCAGACCATGTTCGACTCTGCGATGAATCTGCTCGGCGCGCCCTGGAACATGTCCCGCGCCGCCGTGCCGCACATGGCCGAGTGTGGCAGCATCATCAACATCTCCACCATTTTCTCGCGCACCCATTACTTTGGCCGCATTCCCTACACGGTGCCAAAAAGCGGCCTGAATGCCTTGTCGCATGGACTGGCGCTAGAGCTTGGTGATGAGCGGGGTATTCGCGTCAATACCGTTTTCCCCGGCCCTATTGAGTCCGAGCGCATCGACAACGTGTTCGCGGCCATGGACAGCCTGCAGGGGGCGGAGCCGGGCAGCACCTCGACGGAGTTCCGGGGGCTGATGATAAACCGTCGGCCGAATGCGGAGGGTGTGCTCGAGTACCGCTACCCCACACCTGCAGATGTGGCATCTACAGTCACCTGGTTGTCCTCAGCAGAGTCCGCCTCGGTTTCCGGGCATGCCTTTGAGGTGACCAACGGCATGCAGGTTCCTGCCCAGAGCCGCTCGAAGCTCGTTTCCTGGCCCGACAAGCGCCTTGAGGACCTCACCGGCCAGGTGGTTCTCATCCTCGGCGGCACGGAGTACGAGGAAGCGCTGGAATTCACTGAGCGGCACCTGATCAGCGGTGCGCGGGTCGTGCTTGCTTTTCGTACCCTGGAGGCGCTCGGTTATGCGCGCTCCCTGTCAGCCGTACGCGGGCTGGACCAGACGCATCTGCTGCATCTCGAGCCCTTGCGCAGCGAGTCCGCTGAGCGCTGCTTTGACTATATCCGGGATCACTTCGGACGCCTCGATGCCGTTGTCGTTCTTCCGCGATCCGGCAATGGCCGACACGGTTATTCACTCAGCACGGCCGGTGATGAGGATGTCGCCGACTTTGTGCGGGATGAAATCGTCTCTCCAGTGGCCTTCGCCCGTGCGCTGGGCAACAACCTCGACCGCTGGGGCAGCGTAAGCGAAGCACCGGCCATCACCTATGTAACCAACCCCAGCGATGGCCACGGCAACCTGCTGAACGATATCAAGCGCGCGGCCATTGAGGCCCTTATCCGCAGCTGGCGGCACGAAGACCAGCAAATGCGCAAGTCGGGTCAACGGGACTGGGCGGTGCTGCCGAACCAGCTGGTACGCTATGACAACAACGAGGCGGACAACCTGGCCTTCGCTGCAGACTGGGCGGCAACGCTGACCAACCGGGTGCGGCGAATGGACCCTATCAACCTCTGGGTGCCGAAGGATATCCGGCGCGCCACGGGCAAATCCAGCATGCCCAAGGCCATCCAGCGCGTCCTGCCCGGTCTGCACAAGGGCAAGACCGCCGTCATCACCGGCGGCAGCCTGGGTATTGGCCTGCAGCTGGGCCGCTTTCTCGCCATGGCCGGTGCCCGGGTGCTGCTCTCGGCACGCAGCGAAAGCAAGCTGCAAGAGGCACGGGAGGGAATTGTCGAGGAGCTTCGCGGTATCGGTTACCCGAACCCGGGTGAGCGCGTGCACATTCTTGCGGATATCGACGTGGGCGACGAGGCCTCGCTGGAGCGGCTGTTCACGCACTCTATCGAGCTTTTCGGGCATGTGGACTTCCTGATCAACAATGCTGGGATTTCCGGCGCCGAGGAGATGGTCGTGGACATGACCCTCGAGGCCTGGAACCGCACCATGCAGGCCAACCTCATCTCCAACTACTCGCTCATCCGCAAGTATGCACCCCTCATGAAGGCGCGGGGCTCGGGCACGGTGATGAACGTATCGAGCTATTTCGGTGGCGAGAAGTATGTGGCCGTGGCCTACCCGAACCGGGCCGACTATGCAGTCTCCAAGGCAGGACAGCGCGTCCTGGCGGAAATCCTCTCCCGGCATCTTGGACCGGAAATCCAGATCAACGCCCTTGCCCCCGGGCCTGTCGATGGCGCCCGCTTGCGCGGCCTTGGCGGTGCCCCGGGCCTGTTCGAGCGGCGTGGCCGTCTGGTGCTGGAGAATAAGCGGCTGAACCGCGTTCATGCTGCCGTTCTCAGTGCCATGGAAGAGGGCATGACAGTAGAGGCGCTGCAGGCCATGGCGTGCAATGCGGTGGCGGATATCAGACGCGATACCGATGCCAGCAACGCCCTGGCCAGGCTGTTCGTGCAGGTTGAGGAAAGTCGTGAAGGGGGAACCTCAAAGGGCTACCTGCTGAACCGAGACCTGGCAGGAAAATTGATGAGCCGACTGGTCACGGGTGGCCTCTTTCCGCCCGCGGCGGCGGCGCGCTTTCTCGAGGACTTCGTTGACGCGCCGGCACCCTTTCTCGACGATAGTGCCGTCAAAAAGGCGGCACAAGGCATTGAAACCGGCATTCTCAATCGACTGCATCTTCATAAAATGCCCACAGATGAGCAGATTGGCCTGTCGACGATATTCCACCTCGCTGACGATATTGCCAGCGGCGAGACTTTCCACCCCTCGGGCGGCCTGAAATTTGACCGCTCCGTCACCGAGGGAGAACTGCTGCTGAACCCGGACAAGGAGAGCCTCGCCAGGCTAGCCGGCAGGCGCGTGGTGCTTATCGGTGATGCTATGCGCGAGGAACTCGCGGCCATTGGCGCGGGCTTCATCGGACAGGGCATCGAGTCACTGGTTGTGCTCACCCGCTCCAAAGAAGCCCAGGAGGAGATACAGCATTCCCTGGAGCCGGGGGCAACCATTCCTATTGATGTGCGCGTGATTGGCGATGATGTTGAAACAGCCCTTGACGATATCCTGCAGAATCAAGGCGGATTCGATGTGGTTGTGAGCGCACCGTTTGCGCGCCTGCCGTTCAACGCACTGGCCGCGGAAAAGGGCGAGTCGTGGACCCGGGTGCTGTCTCACACGGATTTCGAGCGCCTGGTCGAGGATCAGCTCACGCACCACTTCCGCGTCGCCCGCCGTGCCGCACTGGTGCCACGCTGCCAGATCGTATTGCTGACGCCGGACACCTCCTTCGTCTCGTCGCGGGAGGAGTTCGCCCTGGCGTTGTTCGTGAAAAATGCATTGCATGCCTTCACGGTAACGCTGGGAGTGGAATCTGAACGCCTGCCCACGGTACCGGCGGTCAATCAGGTCCAGCTCACGCGCCGCGCGCGGGCCGAGGAGCCGGCGACCGAGCAGGAACTGGCTGAGGAGATGACCCGGCTGGTCTATGCGGTACTGCAGTGCGCGGTGCAGGCGCCGAGCCCCGGCGATAGTCGATACCTCGCGCGGATCTTCCGGGGCAATGCGGTGACCGTCTGAGGACCAAAGAGCTGTCACCAATTGATGGCGAGCGCGGTTCCGGGTTCCTGGGAACAACGGCGGAAGCCCATGGCTTTCCCGAAAGAGCATGGGCAGGTTGACAATATGGCCAGACGCAGAGGTTACTGGGCTCAGCTGGAGGAACTCTACCGTCAGAATCGCCGTCTTTTCCTGCTAGTCAGTGCGATCGCCTTCGTTATTGGATTTGTCGGTGGCAGCCTGTTCATGCTGCAACAGGCTACGGCAGCAGTGAGTGCATAATTGGCAGTTGCCGGGAATTACTGGCCTGAAAAATGCAGGAGGCCCGACTCGGCAGGGCGAGCGCAGAGTCTGTAGCCCACGCCTTTCACGGTGACCAGCCACCGGGGGTATTGGGAATCCGCCTCTATTTTACGTCGCAAAAGATGAATGTACTGATAGAGGTCTGACTTGTTGGCGCGGCCGCTCTCCGGCCAGAGTGCAATGATGATGGCATCGGCTGTCAGCACTTTACCCAAATTCGAAGCCAACAAATGAAATAACTGAAATTCCTTAGTAGAAAGGCAGAGACCTCGATCATGCATCGCGACCTGTCTGCTATCCGGATCAATGAAAAAGGGTCCGACGCGGTAGCCGTTGGTTGGCTGCTGCTGGCGTGGTAACGATAGGCAAGTGGCAATCCCGGGACGGCGGAGTGCTGGCCTGTTGCCCGTACGTCGGTCCTGCCACTCCCTACGATCCTGACGCTCGCGTCTCGCCTGCCGGCGGCGCTCGGCATACGCAAGCGATGCCTGAGTCGTATAGTTGCGCAGGCACTGATCGAGTTGTTCTGCCAAAGGCTCGCCAACGACATAATCGTGCTCGTGCAGATACTGTTTGGGCAGCGTTTCCGCGGAGTCACTGATTATGCAAAGCGGCGCATGGCTACGCTCTCTCAGCACGCGTATCGTCTCAGCGCAGGCAGCCGCGTCTCTTTCAGACGATGCGCCCGTCTTGCGTCCGTCGACAATCAGCAATCGCGGCGCATAGGTAATGGATTCAGTTATCAAATCGCTCACGAAACGCCTGAAAACAAGGTCGATACCATGCGCAAGACAATAACCCCTGACCAGCCCCTCAATAAAACTATCGCTCGAAACGAGCAGAATCTGTCGTTTTTCCGATGCTGAATCATTCACTGGAACGCTGCCCCTTTTTTTTTCTTTGTCCCAATCTTCATCACAGTTGTTTTACACATGCGATCACGGCATCTCGTCTAGCCGAGCCATGCTCCTTTTTCTCTCCCCGTATAGCGCCTCATGAGGCAACGTCAAAACGCCGCTGCTGCCTGGGTTACTTAATCACTATAGACAGCTTTTCGAGGTTTTGATGCGTTTTTCATGCTTTTTTAAGAGTTTTTTAGATCATATTTTATGGTTTTTGAGGCGATATGAGCGCACCTTTTTCCATCATCGCCATGATGCGAGCACCAGCCCCTTTCAGGAGAGTGTGCAGACACCGATGGCGTGATTTTTTAGCGCAGCAGATAAGTAATGATCAACATGGAGAAGTATCATGAAAAATCGTAACGTCTTATCCCTCAGCATCGCACTCGTCCTGGGCACGGCAGCATCCGGGGTCTGGGCCCAGCCCACGAATAACGCCACTGAGTCGGCGGAAAGTCAGGTCGCAACAGCCACGTCGGACAACTCCGGCGATGGGTCAGCCTCGGCGAATGAATACTCCAGCGCCGTTGGCACGGACAATTCCGACTACTCAGATAACTCAGATAACTCAGACAATTCTGATAACAGCATGTTCGATGAAGCGACGCTGGATGTTGCGCTCGACGCGAGCAATAACTCGGACAACAGTAATAACTCCGATAACAGTAACAACTCGGATAACACGAACAACTCTGATAACAGCAGCATGGCCGATAACAGTAACAACTCCGATAACACGAACAATTCAGACAACAGCAGCATGGCCGATAACAGCAACAATTCGGATAACACGAACAATTCAGACAACAGCAGCATGGCCGATAACAGCAACAATTCGGACAACTCGAACAACTCGGACAATTCAGATAATTCGGATAGCAGTCTGCTCGCGAATGCGGCGATAGACGTTGCGCTGGACACAAGCGACAACTCGGACAACAGTAACAATTCCGATAACAGTAATAATTCCGATAACAGCAACAGTTCCGACAACAGCAATAACTCTGACAACAGCAGCATGGCAGATAACAGCAACAACTCGGACAACTCGGATAATTCCGACGACTCGGACAACAGCCTGGCCTCAGCCACTGGCTCCGCGGCCAACAACGGCAGCACATCAAGCAATGATCAATCCGACAATTCCGACAACTCCGACAATTCCGACAACTCCGACAACTCCGATAACTCCGATAGTTCAAACAGTAGCGTGGCGTCGGCGACGGGTGCCGCAGCCAACAACGGCAGCATGGCAAGTAACGATCAGTCCGACAACTCGGACAACTCGGACAATTCTGATAACTCAGACAACTCGGATAATTCCGACAACAGCGACAATTCCAACAACAGCGTTGCGTCTGCGTCGGACGGTGCCGCATCTGCCAATAACGGAGGTACGGCGACGGCCAACTACTCCTACAGCGTGAACGATTCCATGCTGAGCGGTACCGTCACTGGAAACGCTGTCACGCTGACGCTTGCTGAAGGTACGACTTACACACCGAGCGTCAGTATCAGTGATGCGTTTAACGGTACTGCCGGCATCAACCAGACCTCGCAGAACCTCGGCAGCAATGTGCTAAGTCAGCAACAGGTGTCGTTCCAGGGCAACGTGACGCTGAACCCGCAATAGAGGCCGCAGGCCGATACTGCTCGCAAACGAATGGCAGGCATGGCGCAGTTGCCAGTGCAGATGCACTGGCAACTGTTCTTCCGACTATCGAGTGGCACTGGCCACTACTTGCTGCAGGAGGCGCCGGGACTGCAGGGATCTTCAATGTCGTCAGAGGCGAAGTGAATTCCTGCCAATGTTCCCAGGAAAACTATGAGAATAATTTCGGGCTGGCTATTTTTCGTAATTTTTCTTTCTCCAGGGTACTCGCCGCAGATTACCCATGCCGGGGATGACGCAAGCTCAATGGCGACGCCATCGGGTGTCACAGCTGTGGCCGCAGTCACGCTCCATGAACTTGAACAGGCGCGTGGACAGGGGGGCGTGATCAATGTGACGCAGCTGACCAATGCGCAGCTGAATGCGGATCTAGGTGACAACACTGCTATTGGTAATGTAACGGGCAGCAATATTATCGATGATTCATTTTCGCGGGCAAGTGGACTGTTCTCGATTATTCAAAATACAGGCAATAACGTGATCATTCAGGATTCCGTCATTGTCAACGTGACGATTTTTCCATGACGTTATTACCGGGAAACAGACAGATGAAAAGACGACCGATACCTGAACTGCTGGTAGTTGCGTTTTTACTCACCGCCATCGGCAGCGCCGCTATGGACATGCAGATTGGGGGGGCTGCGATCGGTGGGGAATTTCTGGTGCCGGTCACCAGTTTTGCAGAGAGAAAATTCAGCACCGTCTATCGACAGCAGTATGATTTCAGTTGCGGCTCTGCGGCACTCGCCAGTTTGCTGACTTTTCATTACCACGATAGAGTTAACGAGCGCGAGGTCTTCGTCGACATGTTTGATCACGGGGATCAGGACAAGATTCGCCAGCAAGGCTTCTCTATGCTGGATATGAAGCAGTACCTGGAACGCCGCGGTTACCGGTCAAATGGTTTTAAGGTTGGCTTGAACCGGCTGAATGTGCCGGCAATCACTATCATCAATCAGCAGGGCTATCTGCATTTCGTTATCGTCAAAGGCACTCGACCGCGGGAGATTCTGCTTGGCGACCCATCGGCTGGCATCAAGGTCGTAGGCCGCAGGCAATTCGAGGCCATGTGGGACAACCGCATACTGTTCCTGATTGAGGATGGATCTCACTATGCGTCCGCGACCTATCACGATGATCGGGCCTGGGATCAGAGGGCCAGACCATCGCTGGAGGATGCTGTGGACAGAGGTAGTCTGGCAGATTTCAACCTGCTGCGGCGTGGACCGTTTGATTTCTAGGGTCGGCAGAAGCGCATCTATGAAAAGCAATGATTGTGCGGACATTGTGACTGACCGCAGGCTGCTCAGACGCATAGCGCGAGTGGTGTATTTTGCTGTGGCGTCATCCATTGCCGCCCCTAACGGCGCAGCGCAAACAAGCCACGACCCGGTGATTCTCGCCTCAGATGCAGAGTTGGCCGCGTCAAGAGGCGGTTTTGTTCTGGATAGTGGCACAGTTATCAACATCAGTATCGACAGACGTGTCTATCAAAACGGCGTTGAAACCTTTTCCTCGTATTTTGAGTCACCGCAGGAACTTGCGGCGCTGCGCCCAAACTCCGCCGATATCGGCGCCGAGTTTGTCGATAGCCTGCTCAATTCCATTATTCAAAACACAAGGGATAACCAACTCATTGAAACTATCAGCAAAATCGACATTGAGCTACGCAACCCCGCCGCCATTACGCAGGACGTGACAGGCGCAGCCATATTCAGTCAGTTTCTCGAGCCAGGGCTCCGCTGAGGAGCATCACTTATAGCGACGGTACTTTCTGCGGCAGGCCCAGTCAGAAAGCCATTGGCATGCGGAACGTCAGCCCCACGTTCTGTGCATCGTCTGTAGTGCCGATATTCAGCGATAAATTGTATCGAGCCGTGCTCGAAGCGCGCAATGAATACCCAACAGTCAGCTGGCCGATATCCAGGACGCTGCCGTTGATATCGGCGTTATCGGTTTTCGACGTGAATACGTGCCTGTGCGAGTAACCAATATTGAAGGAGCTGCGGTCGTTTAGAGCAAAACCCATACCAAAGCCCAGACCAATCGCATCACCGGGGTCCACAGTCCGTCTGATTCCCGCGATTGTCTCATCGGTTTCCTCATTCCAGGTGTAGCTCACGTTGCCAAAGAAGACACCGGGATCTGTGGGGTAGAGCAAAGAGAGACCTGATTGGAGACTGACGTAACCAGCTCCAGTGGGTAGCTCAGTCGGGAACACGGCGCCGGGAGTAGATTGCACGAAATCCACGTTGAAGGGGCTGGACCCGGTGTCGACGGAACCGATAAGGTTTCCGATAAATACAGGCCAGCCGTTACGCCCTTCATTCAGCTGATAGCGCAGGGCGAGTTCGATATCGCCCAGCCCTCCACCGTCTGCTTCGAATATCGCGTCCTCGCCCACACCTATGCTGATGGGACGCGAACGCTGGCTATCTTTGCGGTTGACATACGGCACGCGCAGCTCGGCTTCCAGGCGCGATGTCAGTCCATAGCGTCCGGCGAGGCTGAAAATACTGGTGTGTCGCTTGATTTCACGCAGGTCGATCAGACCTATGGCAATTGAGGGCAGAAACGTGAAGCCGTCCAGGAAAACCCGATTATTGTCAGCGTAGGAGTACTGCAGCGAAGGCTCCAGAATGAATTTCCCCTTGACGGTCAGTACGCTCCCCACGTTGTCTGCAATGCGGGGTATATCGAGAGCGGTCGAATCCCTGATCACTGGTGGGGCCTGGCCTACCGGTCCCATGGGCAGGGGTGGCGGTTCGGCTACGGATCTGCCGGCCAGACCCGCAGTTGGATTTCGCTGCTGGTCAAGACGAGCCTGCAGCTGTCTGATTTCCCGCGCCTGGACTTCCAGTGCCCGTTGCTGTCTTTCAAGGATCACTTTCTGCTGATTGATAAGGGCCGCATGCTCCTGCAATACCTGCTCTACTGAAGAGTTATCGGCGGTGCTAACCCTCGCACCGGCAGTCGACAGCACAATGGCAAGGTGCAGAATCAGCTTCACTGCAACATCGCGCCGGGTCAACGCTATTATCGTTTGCAGCAACGTAATAAACCCCCTGTGTTTGGCACTGGTCACACGCCCGGCTTTCAAGGTCAGTCGAAATCAGCAGCCCCTCGTCTCCTGATAGTAGTACATAATGCCTTTAAGTGAGCGTTTTTTGAGTTTTGATGCAGATCAGATATGTGGCTCGAGCGAGAGTTTCAGCGCCCCTTTCAGACCTTTGGTACTGGCTATCGGAATCACGAAGGAATCATCAACCAGACTGATCTCGGTTCCCCGCTTTTCGCCCCATTCATCATCAATGTAATTACAGCGCACCCGCCAGCCCTCATCGCTTATGGTTGCGCGCACGCAGATGGTCTGACGGTAGAGGTTCTCACCGGGTATCGTCCGATCAAAAAGCAGAATGCCATCGATGACGTAATCGGTGGCACTGACAATGAGCTCTATTGTGAAGACTACTGTGCTGCCGCGGGTGATCCTGGCTGTGTCAAGGCAGGTGGAAAACAGCACAGGCCAACGCGGCTTGGTCAGGCCAGCCTTCGCCGGTTTCATCATCTCGTCGTACTTGCGCATGACTGCCGAATAATTTGCCTTGCGTCGCTCGGTCAGATAGAAAACACCGTCGCCGCCACCTGCCGGTCTTGGAGAGACGCTGGCCTCGAACCAGTAGGAGGCCTTGACATCTTTTTTGTCGGTGAGTGCCCTCTGAATCGACGGTGGCAGGGGTAGGCTGTCCAGCTGCAGGATGCCAGTAACCCGGATGTTGCCGAACAGGAATCGAGCGAGGTTCTGGTAGCCCTCTTCGGAGTTGACGATACCGAATGGCCCACCATGACACCGATGGACAAACGCCCTCGGGCAACCGGCGACAACGGCATTTTCGATATTCACCAGGCCATCACTCATGTCACCAGCCAGCTGGCTTGAGAGCCCGGCGGCAACGCCGTAATCCTTGTGATTGGTGCCCACCAGACAGAAGAATCGGTGCGGGTCGAAATGGCCGTCCAGCGTGCCGACGTATCGGTGGTCATCAAGGCTGAGATACTCTTTCATCTCGCGGCGGTTGAAGTTGTTGATGTCCCATAAACCCAGGAAGCGCGGCACATTGAAGCCGACCATTTCAATCCCATTGTGTGGTGTTGCGTAGGTAAACACCTTGTTGACCTGCTTCGCTTCCGTTGAGTCTCGCAGATCCTTGTTCTGTAGAAGAGTGCGACAGATAAGCCCGCCCATGGAATGGGCAACCAGGTTTACGCGGAAGTTCTGTTTTGCTGCCGCGTTGTCACCGCAGATCGCCTGCTTTATCTGCCTGATCAGATCGCGCAGATCTTTTGCAGCATCAAGGATGGCCGGGCGCTTGCCGTCACCGAAATGTGGATCCGCCTGATCGTAATAGCGATGGATAACGATGGAGCGGGGGGGAAGCTTCTCACGCTGCATGTCCCCGTCCAGATAGGCATCTGTATAACCGTATTCTTTCATGAGCCGAATGAGCGGTGATTCGAAATAGTGGCGATGAACCCGGCCATCCCAAAGCTGGCGCAATTTCGTAGAGCCCAGGTTGAATCCCATGTATGGCGTAGCAGTCGTCGCCTCGATTTCGCCCTGAGTCATGGCAAAGCCACGAACATAAATGATCGGATAGAACGGTGCCTCTAAAGACATGGCTTACCTCTCTGATGTTATTTTTTTACCAGATACCCCGCGAAGGAGGCCGTAAACTCCAAGCGATTCTGTCTGTACTGACTGAGTATTTATCTGAATTATGCGTATCGCAAGAAATTCACGAGCATTGGTAAGGTTTCGAATCAGACTGATGGTGAGGAGGAGGACGGGGATGAGCGCGACTACGCGTGCTCAATGGCTTTCGTCTGGAATGCACGCCCAGCCCAAATCGCGAAAGCCGCGCGGTGGATCGCTAAGCGTCTAATAAGCCGCGGCTATTGACCGGGGCTTATTAGACTCGCATGATCAGATCGCTTTCTGACAGAAGTAGAAGTCAACGCAGTCATAATCGCTGCTTGCCATCCGCTCGGCGGCTTCCGCAGCCGTTTTGGCCGGCGGCACGATGACCTTATCGCCGGGATACCAGTTTTCTGGCGTGGCCACGCCGTGCTGGTCCGAGGTTTGCAGTGCATCGAGTAGCCGGAGGAACTCGTCGATTGAACGGCCATTGCTCATCGGGTAGTAGACCATGGCCCGCAGCACGCCCTTCGGATCTATTATAAAGGTTGCTCGCACGGCAGAAGTATCCGCGGCCCCTGGATGGATCATGCCGTAGGCCCGCGCAACATCCATTTTCAGGTCGGCGATGATCGGGAAGGGTATCCTGACGCCGAATTTCTCCTCAATATTGCGTATCCAGGCGATGTGCGAATGCGTGCTGTCGATGGACAGGCCCAGCAATTCGGCACCGCGCGCATTAAAGTCCTGCGCACGCCGGGCGAAGGCAATGAACTCGGTGGTGCATACCGGCGTAAAGTCTGCGGGATGCGAGAATAGTACCAGCCATTTACCTTCGTAATCCTCGAGGCTGCGCTGTCCATCGGTGGTTGGGGCGTTGAAGTCCGGCGCCCGCTCGTTGAGGCGGGGGAGGCCGATTGCCTGATTACTTGCGTCCATGGTCCTGCTCCTTGCTTGGTTGGTTGTCTGCGCTGTTTGTGCGCGGGTTTCAAAAACGGCGCGTGGCCGTGTTTTAAAGAACATCGAGAGGCACCCGCAGATACCGGGTCCCGTTCGCGTCTTCTGCCGGCAGTTCGCCAGCTTTCATGTTGACCTGCAGCGAAGGAATGATGAGCCGGGGCATGGCCAGGCTACGATCCCGCTCTTCGCGCAGTCGGGTAAAGGTCTCTTCGTCGATGCCATCACCGGCGTGTATGTTTGCCGCGCGTTGTTCTGCGACGGTGCTCATAAACTGCAGTTCGCGTCCGCCCGGGGCGTAGTCGTGGCACATGAACAGGCGAGTCTCGCCTGGCAGGCTCAGTACCCTCTGAATGGAAGCGTAAAGAGTGGCTGCGTCGCCGCCTGGAAAGTCGGCGCGGGCCGAGCCGGCGTCAGGCATGAAAATCGTGTCACCGACAAAAGCAGCATCACCGATCAGGTGCGTGGTGCAGGCCGGCGTGTGTCCGGGCGTATGCAGCACCAGCACGCTCAGCGCACCTATCTCGTAGCGATCGCCGTCACTGAAGAGCCGGTCGAACTGTGAGCCGTCGCGCTGAAATTTCGTACCCTCATTAAAAATCTTGCCAAATGTCTGCTGCACCACATCGATATGCTCGCCAATCCCGGTTTTTCCACCGAGCGCCGCCTGCAGATAAGGTGCGGCTGAAAGATGATCGGCGTGTACGTGGGTTTCCACGATCCACTCTACGGTGAGCTGCCGCTCGCGCACGAAATCGATAATGCGCTCGGCGCTGGCGTAGCCAATGCGCCCGGCGGCGTAGTCGAAATCGAGCACAGAATCGACGATGCCGCAGGCGCCACTGGTCGGGTCCTCGACGACGTAGCTGAAGGTGTTGGTCGGCGCGTCGAAAAAGGGGGTCACGATCGGTTTCAGGGTTTTGTCGTTGACGATCTGCATAATCTTTCTCCTGTTGCCTGCTTTGTTGTGACAGGGACAGAATAGGGCAGGGACAATAAAAGGAGAAATCGATTATTAATTTAATATTGATCGAATTATCCAATCATTAATCTGACGGATTACCAGAACCTGGATCGGTGCGTAACTGCCGCCTTGGCATTACGCTGCTCGCTTTACCCGCCCTTCTGAAGTACAACTACGGTAAACTGGCGGCACACGCCCGCGAAGCGATCCTCACAGTGACCGACAGACGCAGTGCCTCCCTCTCCCTGAAGCAGCTGGCCTACCTTCTGGCGGTGCGCGACAGCCTGAATTTCACTCGCGCCGCGGAGCAGTGCTTCGTTACACAGTCGTCCCTGTCCGGCGGCCTCGCCGAGCTCGAGCGCAGCCTCGGCCTCAAGCTGGTTGAGCGCAGCCGTCAGCGCGTGTCCATGACTCCGGTCGGCGAAGCGGTTTGCGTCAGGGCAGAACAGATTCTCGCCGCCAGCGAGGATCTGTTCGCTTTCGCGCGCGCCCAGTCGGAGCCGGGAACCGGTAGCCTGCGACTGGGCATCATTCCGACTATCGCCCCCTATGTTCTGCACGACTTTCTAGCGGCATGCGCAGAGCACTTCCCCGGGCTCGAACTGTTCCTGCACGAGCGCCAGACCGAGAGCCTCCTCGATCAGGTCAGTGGCGGGGAACTCGACGCCGCGGTGCTCGCGTTGCCCATGGATACCCGGACCCTGGCGGTAACCCATCTTTTCGATGATCCGCTGCGTTTGCTGGCGGCGCCTGGGCATTCGGTGGTCCGGCGTGATGCACCGCTGCGGTTATCTGCGATCGACACCAGCCAGATCATCCTTCTCGAACCGGGTCACTGCCTCCGGGAACATATTCTCTCCGCCTGCGGCGTGGGTGCCCAGGCCAGCCGTCGCTTTGAGGCCAGTAACATTGATACGCTGGTGCAGCTGGCTGAGGCGGGTTTTGGCCTCGCGCTGGTGCCTGCTATGGCGATAGCACACGGTGTGTTACGGGATACTTCGCTCATCGAGATCTCCCTACAGACGCCACCGCTCCGAGGCATTGCCCTGGTGACCAGACCCAGTCACCCGCTCCGTGAATTTCTCGAACGCGAGGTGGCTGCGCTCTTCATCGGGGCCTGTTAAGCGCTGAAGTACGTTGAAAGCGTGTCGACCGACGTTCGGCGTCCTGCCCCGCAGAACGCGCGTGATGCCTCTATTTCGACAGCACGATGAGTACAGCCACCAGGATGCCGGCGCCGAGGGCCAACAGGCTGAATCGGCCATGCTCCTTTTCCGCCTGCGGCAAGAGGTGCGTGGCACCAACATACACCAGGGCGCCAGCGGACATCGAGAGAAGAACACCCAACAACGGTTGACCGATACTGCTGATAAAGGGCCATGAAACCAGCATACCCAGTGGAGTGGAGATCGACGCCGAGATGACGGCGAGGAACAAGGCACTCCTTTCGCTGAAGCCCCCGCGCGACAAGAGCAGGTAAGTGATGATGCCCTCGGGAAATTCATGTAGCACCATACCGATAGCGGCAAGCACGCCAGTGAAAATACTGATGGAGAAGGTTATGGAATAGACGACGCCGTCGATGAAGGAATGAAAGCCGATGCCGACCATTGGTACGAGGCCGATACCGTAAGCTGGATGAGTTCCGCGCTCACACACGAACGCGGTGATGAAACGGTTGAACAGATGCATCAATACGAACCCGCCCAAGAGGTAGCCGGGAGCAAATGGACTCAATTCGAAAGATTTGGGAATAATGTGAAGGAAGGATACCGAGATCAGCACACCGGCGGCGAAGCACACAAAATAAATACTGTATTTACGGCCCCAGACCTCAAAATGACGGATGGTATAGATGCCGATGCCCGTGACCAATGCTGCCAGAACACTGGCGCCAAACGCCGTCCAGAAGCTGTTTTCCATGTATACCTCCGCATCATGTCTGCGGTCAGACTGGGCCACTGCACCAGTTAATCGACAAAGCAGCAGAAGTACCTATGCTCAAGGTGCATTTGGTCGAACCCGGGGAGTTCGGCTCCCATTAAGCCATAGACAACCCCATAAACGAAAAAAGGCACCCTTATAGGTGCCTTTTTTCGTTTATGGCGGTGGGCCAGGGATTCGAACCCCGGGAGGGTTTCCCCTCAACGGTTTTCAAGACCGCCGCTTTCGACCACTCAGCCAGCCCACCGTATTGTTGCCTCCCTTTGGGAGAAGGCGCAGATTATACGCATCCCGGCGCAGCAAACAAGCCAGAAAGCGGTGGTAATGGCGTTTTTCCCGCCGCTAACACCGCCGCTGGACGGTCCTGCTTAACTGGATGCGCTATGACCGCTGCCGGGGCCCCGTGGGTCGTTACTGGCCCGCGCTACGTTGCGCTGTGTCGGGGTAACCGCCGGGGCCGGTTTGTCATTGAACAGCGACAAATGCGCGGTTTCTATCTTTACGTCTCGCACCGGTGACGGGTTCACGCGCGGATCGTTGCTCGCGCGTCCGCTGGGCGTTAGGCCCGATGTGTCATCGCCTGCTGCAGCGTTAGCCTCTGCAGCGATCGCCGTTGCCGGACGTGTGGCCTCGCCGGGCGTGCTGGCCTGCGAATCGAGGACCGGCTCTCGCTCCGGCTCAGACTCTCGCTCTGGCTCAGACTCTCGCTCTGGCTCAGACTCTCGCTCTGGCTCCGGCTCCGGCTCCGGCTCCGGCTCCGGCTCCGGCTCCGGCTCCGGCTCCGGCTCCGGCTCCGGCTCTTGCTCCGGCTCTGCATGACCTTCGTAGTCGGTATCAGGTGTCGTATCCGACG